>Ga0209502_10000267_pt1 | contig 59049 bp, 50 predicted proteins | sample ArcticOcean_MG_C_10_FD_187442 | JGI IMG/M metagenome (GOLD analysis project Ga0209502, IMG submission 187442) | Marine microbial communities from western Arctic Ocean - ArcticOcean_MG_CB11_90 (SPAdes) (version 2) | ecosystem: Environmental > Aquatic > Marine > Oceanic | place: Arctic Ocean... | reverse complement strand
ACAAATAGTTTAAATGGTAACAGAGAGGACTCGAAAGTTACCATTACAATAGAAGAATTTATACTAACACTTCCTTCGAATTATAAGACAACCACTATTGAATCTTGTGAGGGTTCTGATGTTGGAATTTTAGATATTGAAGTAGCCGCAACAACCTTTAGAAAAACGGGAACTACTGTTGATATTCCTATTACCTATAATGTTGCTATTGAAGGATTGGGTAATGTTGGAACTATTGTCTCTCCTAATAAAACCCTGCAAGTTAAAGATTTAGCTAAAGGCACTTATAAACTAAAATTTACTGTTGTTGGAGAGCCTAAATATATTCAAGAATTAAGCTTTACAATAGGTGAAGTAGATGTGCCAGCGGTCTATGATGTTGGTAAAATAGAAGTCTGTGATGACGCGGTTGATGGAGATGATCTTAATGGATTAGTTAACTTTGATACCTCTACCATTATTAATGGAATGTTAAAAGATCCAAATACTGGAGTTGTACAAGATGCTACTTTGTTAAATATTGAATTTACTTACTTTGATCAAGCTACTAATGCGTCTGTTTCAGCAGCTACACTTCCAAACCCCTTTTACTCAGCTTCACAAACAGTGACGGTAAAGCTTACAAGTAAAGTGAATACTTCTTGTGATGGTACAGGATCTATTGACTTTGTAGTAAATGCTTTGCCTGTATTTGAAAGAATAGAAACTAATATTAGTGTTTGTACTAATTTAGAACCAATTACAATTGGTGTTGCTTCAAAAGATAGTAGGACTTACTCTTATGTATGGACAAGAAATGGAACGGCTTTCACACCTAATATTGGTGGAATTGACTCTAGTATAATAATTGGTTTAGGTGGAGAGTATATAGTAACAGCTACAACTAAAGACGGGACTAGTTGTTCAAGTTCAATGACTATCAAAATAAAAGAGTCGAGTATTGCTAAAATTGAGAAAAAGGATATTGTTATTAAAGATTTAAACCCTGGCCCAAATAATACTATTACAGTATTAACAGAAACCCTTGGTATCGGAGACTATGAATTTGCAATTGATGATAAATCAGGTCCTTATCAAGATGAGCCGGTTTTTGAAAACATTAGACCTGGCTTACATACAATTTATGTGAGAGACAAGAATGAATGTGGAATTGCTCAGATTGATTTTCATGTTATTGGATATAAGAAGTTTTTCACTCCAAATGGAGATGGCATTCATGATACATGGAATATTATTGGTTTAACAAAAACAAACCTTCCGAAAACTAAGATTTATATATTTGATAGGTTTGGAAAGTTATTAAAAGAGTTAGATCCACTAAGTCCAGGTTGGGATGGAACTTTTATTGGAAAGCCAATGCCGTCTACTGACTACTGGTTTAGAGTACAACTTGAAGATGGTAGAGAGTTTAAATCACACTTTAGTTTAGTAAGAGATTGGGACTAGAGTTCTCTGCAAAATTTACTATGTTTTAGATTAACTAAATCCTACTATATTAGACAATGTTAATCTTTAAATATTTAATTTTAAGTAAGGTTGACTATTATATCAAGTTATACAAACACTAACCGTCAATAGAAAACCGATCTTATTTAAGTATGGTAGTGCCTGTTAAAAATTACTATTGAAATTTTGGGTTTAATTAATATTTCTCAGACCCTCATAAACCACAATGCTTACAGCATTTGCTAAGTTTAAGCTTCTAATATGTTTGCTGAATATTGGAATTTTATAAAGTTTATCTATGTTATTAGTGATTATATCTTTAGACAAACCAACAGACTCTTTTCCAAAAATGAGAAACATATCATCCTTATAATCAATAGAATAATAACTCTTATCTGCAGAGCTTGATAGATAGACCATGTTTTTATCATTATTTATTGATAAAAAATCATTTACATTTTCATAAATCTTTACAGAAATGTGTTTCCAATAATCTAGTCCAGCTCTTTTTAATCTAGCATCATTTATTTCAAATCCAAATGGCTTTACTAAATGCAAAACTGATCCTGATGCTAAGGAGAGACGACCAATATTTCCAGTATTCATAGGTATTTCTGGTTCTATAAGTACAATGTTAAACCCCATTCATTTTATATTAATTCATTTATTACTTTTTTGTTGTGTTTTCAAATGGCATACAACGTGCTTTATAAAACAAATATATTGATTATCAACTAAATGTTTTGAGATAATAAAACATTTAATTTGATTTAATTACTTCTGTAATATGACACTCAATATTATACATAATTATATGAATGCAATTCGGAAGTTCAGTGTGTTTTAGAATTATTATAATTGGAGATTAAATCAAATCTGGATTTTTACAACTTTCTTAACCAAATATTTTTAAATTGGACTGGATTGCCATGATCTTGTAATACAATTGTTTTTTTAAGATTTTCTTTGGGATTTTTAAATGTTAGCATATATTTTGAAACAACCTCTTTTCCTTTTAATGGTTCTCCTATATATTCTGTAGTACCTTTTAATATTACGTTATTTTGAACTAAAACTTCATTATGAAAAACTGTAATGCTTCCAGGCTTTATTTCTTCACCTGATTCGTCATAAGTTGGTTCCATGAATACAATATCATAAGTTTGCCACTGGTTAGGTCCTTTACTTGCATTAACTAAAGGAGAATATTGTTTATAAACTGATCCCGCTTGCCCATTAGAATAAGTTCTGTTATTATAACTATCTAATATTTGAATTTCAAAACGTCTTTGAAATATTACGCCACTATTGCCTCTACCTTGTCCATTTCCTTTTACATCTTTTGGAGATTTCCATTCAATATGAAACTGAATAGAACCAAATTCTTCAATTGTTTCAATCCCTCCATCTTGTTTAATAGTCATGGATTTATCATTATTAATAGTCCAATTAGCTGCTTTGCCAGATTTAGAATTTTTCCATTTTAACAAATCTGATCCGTCAAAAAGTATAATGGCATCGCTTGGAGGAGATCCTGTTTTACCAGGATTAATTACTATAGGCTCAGGTTCCCAAACTTCAGTATCTTCAGGATTAATTTTTTGAGAATAAGTGGTTAGTATTCCAAGAAAAAATAATATATATTTCATTATATCGTTTAGTATTAACCTCAATTTAATAAGGCATTTTTTTTTAATTTAAGACACCTAGAACCTCACTATTATTCCTAGTTATACAAAAAAGTACATAGCAATAAAATACTTTAATATTTCCTTTCGAAATCCTTGTTCATTAAAACCCAATAATTTGGATCAAGAATAACATTCTTTGGTTCCTGATCTAAAGTAATTACAAAATAATTTGATTTTGTTTTTATTTCAATTAATTCTATTTGATCCATATTATTTTCATAAACAATCCCTATTTCAATTGGCATTTCAAATAAACTTCCATCAGTTTGAGTCTGTTTTAAATTAATGATTAACTGATTTTTATTATTATCATATTCCCAATTTCCTTTTAATTTAAAAATCCCTGGTTTATATAGCCATTGTTCAAAAAATAAACTCAAATCTTTATTTGATACATCCTCCATAATTCTTTTAAAATCATTTGTTGTCACATTTAAATCTCTATATTTATTATAATAGATTCTAATACCTTTCCAGAAATTTTCTGTTCCTAAAACTCCACGGAGCATATGTAAAATCCAGCTACCTTTTTGATAAGTTTGAGTACTTGTTACATTTTTCATATCCTTTAAATTATCGTGAACTATTCGATAACTTGGGTTTTTATCATAAAAAGCATCAACTCTTTTTTGGCTTGATTTGAGTCCCTTTATAAAATCTTCTCTTCCGTATTGATGTTCGATAAATAACAAAGTAAAGTAAGTGGCAAAGCCTTCACTTAACCAAATATCATCCCAATCATATTCTGTTACAGCATTTCCGAACCATTGATGAGCAATTTCGTGTATAACTACATTTCTCCAGCGTTCGTTACGATCTCCAACAACTGATTTATCACTATATAAAATTGCAGAAGCAGCCTCCATTCCACCACTCACACTATTTGATTGTATGTTAGCTAACTTTTCATATGAAAATGGGCCTATGTAGTCACTGTAAAATTTTAAAACTTTTTTTGTAGGTTCGGCAAAATCATAAAATCCTGCATCTCTATCTTGTTTAAATACCCACGTTTGAATGGATTTACCATCAAATTCATCAACATATTGAACTGCGAAATCAGCTACTCCTAAAACAAATAACCAACTAGCAATTGGAACTGACTGCTTCCAATGTGTAATTCGCTTATTATAGTTAAGGTTAGTTTCTTCTATTTTAAGACCATTTGATACAATTTGATAATGATCTGGTGCGGTAACAATAAATTCACACATGGCCTTATCATAAGGGTGATCAATAGTAGCAAGCCAATGACGACTTAAATTTGGCCAATTATCGCTAAAAAAAGTACGATCTCCATATTTATTTTCACCAATAATTAACCCACTTTGAGGAATACCTTTGTACCTGATTTTATATTTAGAAAATTGATTAGTTATGGAAGGCTTAGGTAAATTTATTAATAACGCATTATTCTTATGAGAAAAACTTAGCATATTGCCATTAGATGAAACTTCGCTAACAACCATTCCTTTATTTTCTAATTTACTAGAAACATTAATTAAATCTAGTCTTAACATTTTCACACCTGATCCTAAGAAACAGATGTCAATAATTACTTCACAAGTAATCTCATCAGACTTATCAGATAATTCTATATTAAAAACATAATTTACAGCATCAATTTTAGGGTTTTTAGGATAATCATCATTTGAAGCAAATGCTTTATTTGAGAAAAATATAATTGTAATTAAACAAAATAGTTGATAGAAGATCTTATTTTTAAATAATATCATAATTTTAATACCCTTTACAATCTTTAATAATAATTTCAAATCAATCAATTGATCTTATTAATATTAAAATTATTCTTAAATTGTTATTATATCAAGTTACAAATAAAAATCACTATTGTTAAATCAAATAAAAAAAAGGTAATAATGCATTTCAAAAAACTTCTTTTCGTATCAGCTATCTTAATTTTATCTAATAAAAATATTCTTTTTTCTCAAGAAAAAAACTATTACCAAACTGATTTCACAATAAGTGAATTCGAAGCTAGAAGATCTATAATTTTTAACGAGATCGGAACTAATGCCATTGCATTAATTCAAGGAGCCTCAAGTGTTGCTGGATTCAAAGTCTTCAGACAAACCAACACTTTTTATTATTTATGTGGAATTGAGGAAGGACATTCCTATTTATTACTAAATGGAAAAAATAAAAGCACAACAATTTATTTACCCCGAAGAGATAAGAACAGAGAAAAAAGTCAAGGTAAAATTTTATCATCTGATGATGAAGATTTAATTAAAAAATTGACAGGCGTGAATAGTGTCAAATCTTTAGAACGTCTTGGAAATGACTTAATTGGAACTGGTCTTATAAACGGTCCTAATCCTACATTATATACGCCATTTAGTCCAGCAGAAACTGGGAATGACAGTAGAGATGAAATATTATTTGGACATGCTCGTGCTGCAGCTGACCCATGGAGTTCTGAAACTACACGTGAATCTAGATTTAAAAAACTAATTAACGAACGTTTCCCCGAGTTTAAAATTAAAAATTTATCTCCTTTATTAGACTCTATGCGTTTAATCAAAAGTCCAAAAGAAATCGAAGTTATTAGAAAAGCCACTGAAATTGCAGGTTTAGGTATCATTGAAGCTATGAAGTCAACAAGACCAGGTGTTTATGAGTATCAACTTGATGCAGCTGCAAAATATGTTTTCTATCAGCATGGTTCACAAGGGGATGGATACCCAGCTATTATTGGTGGAGGATCTAATGCTTATATGGGACATTATTTTAGAAAAAAAGATGTTTTAAACGATGGTGATTTAGTACTTATGGATTATGCGCCAGATTACCATAATTATACTAGTGATGTTACTAGGATTTGGCCTGTTAATGGAGTTTTTAATAAAGAGCAAACCGAATTATATAAGTTTATAGTTTCATATAGAGATGCTTTGTTTAAATATATAAAGCCAGGAATAAATTCAAATGAAGTGTTAAGCAAAGCAGCTAAACAAATGAAAGAATATCTTGTTGGAAAAACATTTTCAAAACCAACACATTTAAAAGCTGTACAAAAAGCTCTATTATTTAAGGGACACTTTCAACATCCTGTAGGTATGGCTGTGCATGATGTGGGCAGGGTTCATGGAATAAACTTAAAGGAAGGAATGGTATTTACTATTGATCCTATGATATGGATTCCTGACGAAAAATTATACATAAGAATTGAAGATGTTGCCGTGGTTATAAAAAATGGTGTTGAGAATTTAAGTGATTTTGTTCCATCTAAAATAAAAGAAATAGAAAAAATAATTAATGAGAAAGGACTAACGGAATTTAGACCCTCAAAACTTTTACCATTAAAACATCCTTAAAACTCTTAAATGGATAAATAGAAAACATCGTTCATTAGAAAACATAGACATATCTTATTCTTTCAATTCATTGAATTATAATCCACTTAAGTAACCACAAAATAATTGTGTTTAAAGGAAGGAAATTAATAAGGTTTAGATAATTATTATATTTAAGAACATGAAAAAACTCCTTCTAATATCAGCTTCTTGTTTATTGTTGTTTTCTGTTATGAGTTTTGCTCAGGAAAAATTACATCCAAACGTTATTATAATCATGACCGATGACCAAGGTTATGGCGACCTTGGTATAACAGGGAATCCACATGTAAAAACACCAGTAATTGATAAATTTGCAGCCGAAAGTATTCGCTTTAATAATTTTTATGTGTCTCCTGTGTGTGCTCCAACTCGTTCAAGCCTTATGACGGGCCGTTATTCGTTGCGCACAGGTATAAGGGACACTTATAATGGCGGGGCAATAATGTCATCAAACGAAGTTACCATTGCCGAAATGCTTAAACAAGTAGACTACAAAAACGGAATTTTTGGTAAGTGGCATTTAGGAGATAATTACCCTAGCAGACCAAGCGATCAAGGTTTTGATGAGTCCGTGATTCATCTTTCTGGCGGAATGGGACAAGTTGGTGATATTACAACTTATTTTAAAGGAGATAAGAGTTATTTTGATCCCGTGCTTTGGCACAATAATAAAAAAGAGGCCTACAAAGGTTATTGTTCTGATATTTTTACAGAACAGGCTATAAGTTTTATTAAAAAAAACAAAGAATCACCTTTTTTTTGTTATCTCTCCTTTAATGCTCCTCATACACCCTTGCAGGTTCCAGAAAAGTATTATCAACTATATAAAGACATTGATCCGACTTCTGGTTTCAATAAGGATAACAAACTTTTTGAAAAAATGACAGAAAGAGATAAAGAGGACGCTCGAAAAGTATATGCTATGGTTTCCAATATTGATGATAATATAGGTAAGCTTCTAAAAGAATTAGACGATTTAAATATTGCAGATAATACACTCATTATTTTTATGACCGACAATGGTCCGCAACAAACAAGATATGTGAGTGATATGCGAGGCCTTAAAGGAAATGTTTATCAAGGAGGTGTCCGTGTTCCATTTTATATTAAATATCCTTCGTCTTTTAAGAAGAATAAAGATATTGAAACCATGGCTGCTCATATAGATATCTTGCCAACTTTGGCACAGGTTTGTAACGTTAAACTGCCTAAGGAAAGAATCATTGATGGAAGAAGTCTACTTCCACTAATTAAAGGTGAAAAGGTTGATTGGACAGGTAGATCATTATTTTCTTACTGGACAAGACGTTATCCTGAACTTTATTATAATATGGCATTACGTAAAGGAGATTACAAATTGATTGGAAATACAAATTATAATGCGCCAATTACAGATTTTGAACTGTTCAACCTTGAAAAAGACCCTTACGAACAAAACAATATCGTCTTAGAAAACAGTATTCTAGCAAATAATCTAAAAAATGAACTTGATGAAACTTATAATGAATTAATCAGTTCTGAAAATCTTATTAATCAACCTCGTATTATTGTAGGAAGTAAATACGAAAACCCTGTTATTCTTAACCGGAATGATGCTGGGGGTCAGCGTGGAATTTGGGCTCAAGAAGAAATATATGGAAAATGGAAAGTTAGCATTGAAAGAGGATATTATAATATAAAATTTAAATTCATTAATCCAGTTAAAGCAAATGGCAGGATGTTTTTAGAAGCAAATACAACGGTGAAACAAATTATAAATGATAAAGAAGATACAGATGTCATTGAAATGAAGAACGTTTTCTTTTCAAAAATGGATTGCGATTTGATACCATTCTATGCTATTGATTCAAAAAATATATTGCCTTTTTGGGTTGAAATGAAAAAAATTAATTAAAAGAACTGTATAATAAAAACATGTTATAATTTACTTTCCAATCAAGATAATTTTTTTTTGCCTTCCGTTGACGTATCTAAAACCATTTTTTTCAAATATACCTGCTTCTTCTAGCATAATTCTAATTTCTTTTTTCCAATTCTCTATATATGTTTTGTTGTTTAATTCAATTGCGTAAACAGTATCAAAACTCATTGGAATCTCACCATTAAAAGGAACTCCCTTTTGTGAGTCCCACATTCCAAGAGTAGTTCCTGCGGAATGCCCAAAAGTCCCAAGTGGGTGTGTGTAAATTTGGGGATTTAACCCTTCCTTTATTGCTAGATTTAAAGATGTTTTTAAAATTTCATTTCCTGTTTTATTTAACCCAAATTGATTCGTAAATATGTCTTGAAGTCTATTGGCTTCATTTAATGCATTTGATAAAAATTTTGGAGCATCTTCTTCATCATTCTTTAAAACATAAGCAATTTGCTGGCAATCAGTGTTTAGTGTTAAGTATGTGATTCCAAAATCACAATGGACAAGATCCCCGGGTTGAATTATATCATATTTTGATTTACCGTCAAAAGCGTAAAGATCACTTTCTTTATTTCTTTGTACGTCAATTGTTGGGTGGAACCAAGTTTTAAGATTTAATTCTAAAACCCTTTCTCTCATCCACCAAACAACATCTTCTGTTGTTGTTACTCCAGGCTTTATAACATTAGTTGAAAAAGCTTCTTTTATTATATTATGAGTAATGCTAATTAGTTGGGTATAAATATTTTTTTCTTTTTCAGTTCTAGTTTCAATCCATCTTATTCCTAGTTTTTCTGCTGAAACAACTTTGTTTTGAATTTCCGATGTCGCATTATTATAAAACAACTCAAAATCAGTTTTGGAAATACCATCAACTAGCGAAAAGTTTTCGGAGAAGTTTAATCCAATTTTTTTAGGATTTTTTTTCAGTATATAATTATACAATGCTTCAAATTGATTCGGTATTTTTTCTTTATCCCATATGGAAGGAATATTATCTCCAAAATTATATCTTGATATTGCTGCACTTTCAATTTTATTATTATCATAGTAAAACACTAGTATTGTTCTTCTTCTTGCATTTAGCCAAGTTGGTGGTAATAATGTTTTTATTATGGGATCTTCATTATATTCTCTGGTTATAATCACCCACATATCAATCCCAGTTTCTTTCATGAGTTTAGGAAGTAAATTCTCAATTCTATCTTTTTGAATATCTTTTATAACAGAGGCTCTGTTTTTTAGATCTAAAATATTTTGAGAAAATGTAAATTGTGAAATAAGTAGAAGGAGAATTATATTTTTTATCATAATTATATGATTTTTTATTTTGTAAAATTGATTTAATATAACGGTTCTTTTATTAGAAAAGCTCCATGACCAGGAGCTGTTCTGGGTGTTACAATTCCATTTATCATGTAAGTTCCTGAAGCAGGGTCCGGATTTAAGTTGTAATGAGAATCAAGATCAATATGGTCAATTTGTCCCGAAATTGAAGCTGCAGCTGAAATTGAAATGGAAGATTCACTCATACATCCGATCATTGATTTTAACCCTAATGCCCTCGCTGTTGACAAAATTCTTTGAGCTTCTGTAATTCCTCCACATTTCATTAACTTTAAATTAACTCCATCAACATACTCTGCATATTGAAAAATATCACTAGAATAACGACACGATTCATCAACAAATATTGGTAATAGCCTACTTTTATAGAGAGTTTTTAATTCTTTCTCTTTTCCTTCGGCTATAGGCTGTTCAACATAATCACATTTTCTTTTTGATAACCAATCAATCATATGTTTTGCTTCTTCCGTACTCCATCCACCATTTGCATCTACTCTAAGGTTAATATTATAAGGTTTTATACTTTCTAGAACTTGATTATACATAGCTTTATCAGATTCTATTCCTTGATTTGATCCTAACTTAACTTTAAGAGATTTCACTGAATTACCTTCAAATAAAAGAGGAATTCTTTCTTTAACAGAATTTGGGCTCATTATTCCAATCGTAATTGACGTCTTTGATTTAGGGAGTGGTAATCCAAGGAATTCATATAGTGGCATATTTGCCTTTTTAGCTTTTAAGTCCCATAATGCAATATCTAATCCTGCGTATGCACATGCGGAAATTTTCATTTCACGGGCAATATGTTCTATTTCATAGATTGACTTATTTTTAATATTAACATCAAGCAGTTTTTGAAGCTGCAAAATCACTTCTTCAGAGTTTGTTGCACCCTCATTTTTTCCTGGAGCCGATTCACCCCATCCTATTAAACCATCTTCTTTAACTCTAACAAAAACATTACAACTATCAGCTCGAATTCCTCTACTAATTACTAGTGGAAATTTTTTTTTCAATAAAACCTTATGTAAACTAACCTTCATTAAAAATACTATCTGCTAAATAAAATTAGAGAAACAAGAATACATTAACTAATATTAGACGTAAAGAATCTAGTGATCTTGGCTTTTATACATGTTTATACAAACACCTCCCGCCAAAAGAAAACCGATATTATAAAAGTAGGGGAGCACCAATTAAAAATTACTATTGATATTTTTTGGGTTTTTAGTAGTACTGGCTGTACAATAATCGTACAAATTTTAAAAAGAAAAACCATAACCACTTGTTTATAAAATAGTTATGATTTTTCAAAGTGAATAAAAAGGGAACTGTTATGATTGCACTAAGAATTGAGTTAAATTTAAGAATATGAAAAAATTCACTATTCTTTTATTCTTGTTTACTGCTTTACTAATTTCCAATGAATGTGTAGGGCAAAAGACCAATACTGATAAAAAATACACCTTTAAAAGTGGTGATGACAACGGAATTGGAAAGTGGTATATGGGTAGGGAAATTGCCTATGTAATGGGATTTGAAGGAATTGGCTGGCTAGAAAGATCTGAACGAGAAAAAGAAGAAAATGTTTCTAATTTGATTCAAAACATGAAGATTAAATTCAATGATACTATTGCAGATATTGGAGCCGGTTCTGGGTATCATGTATTTAAAATGGCCCCGTTAGCTAATAAAGGCCTGGTGTATGCTGTAGATATTCAAGGTGAAATGTTGATGGCGATTGAAAAGACCAAAGAGTTTAGCAAGATCAGAAATGTCGAAACAATTCTTGGAAGTGAAAAAAGTGTTCATTTACCTAAAAATTCAATTGATAAAATTTTAATGGTTGACGTGTATCATGAGTTTAATTTTCCATTAGAAATGATTGCTTCCATGAAAAACGCATTGAAGCCCAATGGACAGTTATTCTTAATCGAATATAGAGCTGAAGACTTAAAAGTTCCTATTAAAAAAATACACAAAATGACTGAAAAACAAGCTGTGAAAGAAATGGAAGCCGCTGGTTTTAAACTTAAAAGTAACATCGATAATCTTCCTTGGCAGCATTGCATGGTTTTTGTAAAAAAACAAAAAGTATAATTAACTAATAGTTTGTTTATTTTTAGATTACTCTAAGAATTGAGTAAATTTAAAGTTATGGCAAAAACACTAAAATTGGTGAAATTTATTTTTTTAGCATTAGTAAGTTTAATCCTTGTTTTAATGGTAGCTCTATGGATATATTTTTACTCTTGGAAAAAAGATGCTATAAATAATTTACCTAATAACTCACTGGTAATAAAAACTGAAAAAGGTGAGGTAGAATACACTTTGACTGGGAATTCGGACAAGTATATGTTATTGGTTCATGGTACTCCTGGCAGCGTTCATGTAGAGGAAGGTAACTCTTTTGTTGAGAATGGATTTACCGTACTATCTATTTCAAGACCAGGATATTACAAAACACCATTATCATCTGGTGAAACTCCAAAAGAACAAGCAGCACTATACAAAGCTTTATTAGATGAATTAAAAATTGATTCTATTTATGTTAATGGTATTTCTGGAGGAGGTCCTTCGAGTATTCAATTTGCTTTAGATTATCCAGAACGTACTGCAGGACTTATATTAAGGGCTGCAGTTTCTGAAAAATATATTGAAGAAAATTATAAAGGACCTTTGGGTTCGTTTTTTGACACAGAATTTGGAACATGGTTAGCAATAAAAATTGCCTTAGTCCAGGTAGATGATCGAATGAAAAAAGGAATAAACACATATATTAAAAGAAGTATGTTTCCACGTGAATTAAGCAATGATGGATTGGTGAATGACCTAAATCAATTTAGTATCTTAGAAAACTTTCCATTAGAAAAAATAAAAGTCCCTACCATCATATTGCATGGAGAAAAAGATGAGGATGTTCCATTATCTTTTGCCCACAATGCATCTAAAAGATTACCAAACGCAACTCTTTTTGAAATGAAAGGAAAAACTCATTATGTTTTTTTTGGTTCTTATGTTCATACTATAAATGATGAAATTATTCGTTTTTTAAAAAGTCTATAAAATTAAGAGTGGATAGATAAAAGTAGTAAAGGCAACGATTAAAATATGAAAAAAACAACTGTATATGTAATTTTAACAATGTTGATCCTGCTGCTCGATTCATGTAAGAAAGACGAACCATATAATCAATATGCTGACACAACAATTGCTACTTTACAAAAATGGTATAATATAGATACAGGATTATATGAAACTACAAGTTGGTGGAATGCAGCCAATGCACTGACTTCAATTATTGATTATTCTAGAATAACAGGTTCTAAAGAGTATTTGGATGTTATTGAAAATTCCTTTGAGATATGTAAGGAATTTGAAGTCCAGATGACAGACCCTAAAGACAATTGGATATGCCGAAATTATATCAATGACTATTATGATGATGAAGGCTGGTGGATATTGGCATGGATTGAAGCATATGAACTTACAAAAGATGACAAATACCTTAAAATGGCACGGATCACTTTTGCTGATATGGCTACGGGTTGGGATGAAGTTTGTGGGGGAGGTGTCTATTGGAAAAAACCGAAGATTGGGAAATCGGCGATTCAAAATGAACTATTTATGTTGGCTGCAATAAGATTACATCAAAGAGGAGGTGGCGAGGCACTAGGGAAAAGTTATATGCAGTGGGGTGAAGATACCTGGGATTGGTTTGTGAACTCGGGAATGTTAAATAAAAAATATCTTGTTGAAAATGGATTAAATAAGCAATGTGAGGTTAATATTGGAAGTTACTACACTTATAATCAAGGCATAATCTTAAGCGCATTGGTAGAATTATATAATGAGAAACAGGATATTTTACTTTTGGAGTTGGCTCATAAAATTGCTAATGCCACCATTACCAATCTAATCTATAAAAACGGGATATTAAAAGATTCTAAAGAACCAAATCTTAATGGAGACGCGTCTCAGTTTAAAGGCATATTCATGCGACACTTGGGGTTTCTATATTCTGTGTCTCCAAGAGAGGAGTACAAAACTTTTATTCTAAAAAATGCAGATTCTATTTGGTTTGTTGCTAGAAATCAAACGAATAATGAAATAGGTGTAGTATGGAATTCTCATCCCCAAAAAACCGATGCATCATGTCAAAGTTCAGCACTGGATGCTTTCAATGCAGCAATGATTGTAAGTGGTAAAAATTACTATTGATATTTTTCGAGTTTTGTTTTAACTTATTTAAGTATAAAATTCACTTCATGGTCAGAAGGTAAAAACGGCGGTTTTGCTTATGAAAGGAGCACAAAATAATCTGTAAATCTTTATAACATAAAAAATATATTATTAATATCCTTGTTCATTCAGCAAGTTCTAATCTACTACACAGTTATTTATAAAGGGATTAGATTAACAGCGTTTAGATAATATAACTAGTTTATTACAATTAAATTATTAATCTAATGCTAATTTGATGAAAAAAAAACATTTATAACCTTTGCCACTTCCTTGGGTTGTTCATCACAGATAAAGTGCCCTCCTTCTAAATAAGTTATGTCAATGGGATGTTTAAAAGCATTCTCGATATTGGATAAAAACTCAGGAATGACTACACGATCTAATCGACCATGTATGATATGGCTCGGAGTTTTTATTTTTTTATTTACATAATGTTTCCACCTTTTGCTGTCATTAGGCATACTTCGGTATAAGTTAGCAGCAGTGGTTATAGTATTTGGAACTTGATAACAACGAATGTATTCCAATAGGGCTTGCTCAGGAATTGGATTGGTAATTCCTTTACAAAAAAACCGTATCCACACATCTTCTTTTCCTTCAAGTAACTGTTCTGGAAATTTGGGAATACTTTGAAAAAATTGATACCAAGAGGAACGAAACATTTCTTTGCTTAATTCTTCAGCTGCTTTTTTCTTTCCCACTCCATTATTGACAATCATCATGTTTATTAATATTAATTTCCGAATGCTTTCAGGCTGTAAAAGCGCCATTTCTTGAGCTACTGCAGATCCCCAGTCATGACCACATAAATAAAAGGTTTCTATTTTTAAAGCAGCTGCTATTGAAAAAATATCGAGCCCCAATTGGTCTTTGGTGTATGTGCTTAAGTCAAGAGTTCGTTCGCTGTCACCCAAGCCACGAAGATCGGGGGCAATAACATAGAAACCTGTCAATTCTTGTGCAACATCATGCCAACAATAACTACTTTGTGGCCAGCCATGAATCAAGAAAACAGGAGGATTACATTTGTTTCCATACTTTCTATAAGCAAATAAACCCCGATCTGTTTTTATTTTTTGTTGCATATGGTTTGTTTTATAGTTACAAGTTATCAATTATTGACACAATAAAATTCGTACAATATCATACTCCCATCAAAAGAAAACTGATTTTATTTGAGTAAGGGAGCACCAATTAAAAATTACTGTTGATATTTTTTGGGTTTTTAGTATTACAGCTTAGACGAGTTTATTAATTACAAATCCTTTAAATAAGAATCTAACTCTTTGCTTTTCATTATAATAATGCCTGATTTTGGTAATCTATAAATTAATTTTTTCCAATTAGAGTTTTCTTTAAAAACTCTTTTTAAAATTGGTCTAGCAGCTTCTTTTTTACCATTATTTAATAGTGCTATTGCTTTCCAAAAACTCATTTCATAATTTTCAGGAAACAAAACTTGTGCTTTTCCATATTCATTTAATGCTTTTTCCATGTCATTTTCTTCAATCGCAAGATCTCCTTTGTTCATGTGTTCGTAGGCCCTATGAACTTTTAAAAGCCTTTTAATTTCTTTTATTGGATTAATATTGTCATCAACTCTAAGATCAATTTTTTTATCTTCCCAAACGTTAGAAGTTTTTTTAGCTCCTACAACTATAAGTGCTGCAGATTGTTTTCCTCTTATATCTCCGCCAACACTTTCAGCCGCTTCAAATACTTTAATAATTCTTTCAGCCAAAGGAAGATCTGAATTGTCTAGAAAAGCTTTTTTCATTGCAGGAATCACTTTGTCATTTAACATCATATTCGCTTGAACTGAAAAATTATCTCCAACGAAATGCCCCGCACTTTCGATGCATTTTTCTCCAGTAAAGGCACTTACCGATCCATTGATATCTAGTATTGCAGCTTGTCTAAAATCTCTACCTTCATCTTGATCGGTTAGCTTTTTTAACACATCTTTTGCAGAAACTCCACTTTCCATAAGTTCAATTCCTTTAGGTCCATAGCTTGGATTAACAAAAGACTGAGTAGCAACAACACCTACACCAGATTTCCCCCAGCTTACCAATGTCCCTACAGAAAACCAATGACTTTGAACTCCAACCGCCATTTCTCCAGTCTTAACATCCTTTGCAACTATTGAATAAGTATGAGCAAATTTATCAGAGTATGGATTTGACTGTCCGCTTGAGAGAAAAGGAAAAACTAGAAATAGAAAAATGACGAGTTTTTTAATAATTCCAAAAACAATTATGAGTTTTAGGTTTTTGTTTTTTAAAAAGTCTTCAAATGTTTTTTTCATAATTCGTTAATTTAAATTTAATTTTCCAAGTGAAATCCACCTTCTCTCAAAAGAAAACTGATATTATTTAAGTAGGGGAGCATCAATTAAAAATTACTATTCAGATTTTGTAGCGGAAATCCACGATCTCTCATTAACGCTTCAATTTTAGCATCCCTTCCTCTAAATAGTCGGTAAGCCTCTGCAGGGTCAATTGAATTTCTAGGTGAAAATAAGTAATCCACTAATTTTTTAGCAACATCTTTGTCATAAAACCCACCTGGAGCTTCAGCAAATGCTTCTGAAGCATCAGCAGTTAATACATCTGCCCACATATAACCGTAATAGGCAGTTGCATATCCTTCACCTGAAAAGACATGTCCAAAGTGTGGAGTTCTGTGTCTCATAGGTAATTCAGAAGGCATTTTAAGATCTGCTAATGTTTCTCTTTCAAATTTATCTACATCTATGTTTGATGGATCTGCTAAATGAAATTTCATATCCATAATAGCTGAAGCTAAATATTCAGTTGTATCGAAACCTTGATTAAATGTAGAGGCTTTTTTTATTTTAGCCACTAGTTCTTTTGGCATTGGCTCTCCAGTCTGATTATGAACTAAAAACTGATTTATTACTCTGTCTGTAGATAACCATCTTTCAAGAAGTTGCGATTGAAATTCCGTGTAATCTCTTACTCCACCATTTAGTGTTGGGTATTTAACATTAGATGAGAAAAAGTGTAATGCGTGCCCAAATTCGTGGAAGAAAGTTGTAGCGTCATCCCAAGAAACTAATAATGCTTCTTCTGGTGCTGGTTTAACAAAATTAGAATTGTTAGAGGCCAATACATTTGTTTTTCCATCCATTGTTGTGTGACTTCTGTAAGTTGTAGCCCAGGCTCCAGATCTTTTACCTTGTCTAGCATAAGGGTCTAAATACCATAATCCAATATGCGCTCCACTTGTTTTATCTTCAACTTCCCAAACATTTACATCCTGATGGAAAACAGGAACTTTTCCTTTTTCAAGCGCGGTAAATTTAAAATTAAATAACTCACCAGCCACATAGAACATAGCTTCTGTAAGCTTATTAAGCTGTAGGTACTGTTTAACTTCATCAGAATCTAAATCATATTTTATTTTTCTGACTTTTTCAGAATAAAACCTGTAATCCCAAGGTTCTATTGTTGTTTTATCGCTGCTAGTTTCATCAGCAACTTTTTGCATATCAGCAACTTCTTCATCTACTCTTGCTATTGCTGCAGGCCATACAGCTTCCATCAATTCCATTGCATTTTCTGGAGTTTTAGCCATTCTGTCCTGAAGCCTCCACTGTGCATAATTATCATGACCTAATAGCCCTACTCTTTCCTTTCTTAATTGTAAGATTTTTGCAATAATTTCATTGTTATCAAATTCATCTCCATTATCTCCTCTTGAGTAATAGTTAGTCCAAACAACTTCTCTTATTTTTCTATTTGTTGAATAAGTTAATAATGGGTCAATTGAAGATCTAGTATTTGTAATTGCATATTTATCTTTAAAACCCTTGTCTTTAGCTATATTATTTGCGGACTTAATAAATCCATCTGATAAACCACCTAGTTGTGTTTCATCCAAATAAGTAACATAGTTCTCTTCATCGTGTAATACATTGTTAGAAAAATCATTATATAGTTTAGAAAGCTCTAAATTAATTTCTGCATATCTCTGTTTTTTATCCTTATCTAAAGCAGCTCCATTCATAGCAAAACTCTTGTACGTTAAATCTAAAACTCTTTGTTGATCATTTTCTAGAGGATTAATTTTAGAAGCCTTATAAATAGCGCTGACTCTTTCAAATAATTTTTCATTTTGACTGATTAATGAGGAATATTCAGATAACTTAGGCGCTAATTCTCTTTGTATTATTCTAAATTCTGGACTAGACATGTTACTGGATAATATTCCATAGTATGGATAAACATCATTTAAAAGCTTACCAGACCTTTCCATTTCTTCAATAGTGTTTTCAAATGTTGGGACACCTAAATTGTTTGCTATTTTATCAATATCCTCAAGGCTCATTTCCATTCCTTTAAGCATTGCTTCTTTAACTAGCTCAGGAGACATTTTATCAAACGCAGGAACTCCTTCAAATTCAGAACTTTTGTCTGACCATTGGTTCATCATAGGGTTAGAATTGTTACAGTTTACTAAAAATAAAGAAGTAAGGATAATTATAAATAAATTTTTCATATTAGGAGTTTTTTGGTTTTGATTTAAAGATAAAGTAAATAAATTTTTTTAAAACCTTCAGGAACTTCTTTAAAGGTTCCCACTTGGTTTATTTCTTTTAATAATGCATCCTCAAATAAGAGGCCGTAATTATCTTTTAGTTCTTTTATCATTTTAATTACAATTTAATAAAAAACAACTTAATTATAGTGAATTCATTATTCTATTGAATTACTAATATAAAAATCCTATTTCCAATAAGTAACTATATCTTATGAAACACCCCAGAACCTCACTATTATAAATGCTTATACTAAACAACCTCCCATCAAAAAAAACCGATTTTGTGTAAGTAGGGGAGAACCAATTAAAAATAACTATTGAGATTTTTTAGTTTTTTTCTTTTAAATCAGCAAGTTCTAATCCTTGTGAGTAGATTAAAACAAACAGAAATCCATAAAAGGAGAAGATTAATATGGTTTAGATAATCCTTGTATTTATAATAAGAAAAGTATTAATAATATTACAATAATTTATACTTAAAATAACAATCAATTAATATAATTTAAATGATTATTTCTTTATCTTTTTTGATAGTTACAGATGATGGGTTCATTAATATTTCAGCTTGACTAGTTGTTTTTGGTAACTCATAGTCAAAAAAGTATTTCATTGTTTCGATTTTACTTTCATAAAAAATATCTGAATATTTTTTCTTTCCTCCATTCAATTCAGACTGAGAATTTATTCCTATTTCAAGCCAATTCCAAGCAACAATTATCAAGCTAAAGAATTCCATAAAAATAGTTGCATCTGCTAAGTATTTTTCAAAATCTCCTTTTAAAGCATAAGGCATTAATGAATTTAAAACTTTTTCTGATAATTTTAATTTATGACTTAACATATTAGCATATGACTCTAATTCAGGAAATTCATTCGCTTTACTAATTACCTTTATTATTTCTGTTGATAAAAGCTTAAGACCCTCTCCGTTATTCATAGTTATTTTTCTCCCAAGCAAATCTTGTGATTGAATACCTGTAGTACCTTCATAAATTGAAGAAATTCTTATATCTCTATAATATTGTTGAAGTATAAAGTCTGAACAAAATCCATAGCCACCTAACACTTGAAGTCCATTGTTAACAGATAAAGCTCCTGCTTCAGATGGATATGTCTTTACAACAGGGATGATCATTTCCAAAATGGTGTTATATTTCGATTTTTCTTCAGGAGATTTAGCTGTGTTTTCTAGATCATAATATTTAGCCGCAAGTAGAACTAAGCTCATAGATCCTTCAACAACAGATTTCTGAAGCATTAACATTCTTCTGACATCTGGATGTTCTATAATTAATGATTGATTTTGCTCAATATTTTTCTTACCCTCACTGGATAATTTTCTTCCTTGTGGTCTTTCATTAGCATATTGTAATGAAGCATAGTAGGCATATCTTCTACTGTTAATTCAGCAATTTCTAAACCTCTTAAATATGTTAAACTAACATTTAAACTTGAATACCCCATTGCTTTTTGTAGTTTGGTTAATGACTCTGTTCTTTTAAAGATTTCTATAACTCCAGAGTGCCTAAATGAGTAAATCGATACACCTTGTTCAACAGATGGATTAACCTTCTTAAAACGACTCCAAAGAGTCTTAAAGTAATCTAGGTTTAAAGGTTATTTTATAGATACTGAAATAACGGTCTTTCCCCACCCCATTTTTAATGTCATATCTTTATCAAACATCATTGAAAAAGCTTCAATATTTTCCTCTGTTTTAGATGTTTTACCAGAAATCCGAACAACATCTTTGTCTTGCTTATAATAATATGAGCCCCAAACATTTCTTGCTCTATTAATAATTACGGTCCAATCTCCATCATAAGAAGGTATTGTAAATAGAGAATAAGTCCCTGCCTTTAATGATTTCCCTCCAAAAATAACATCTTTATAAAATGTGATTTCTGCCGCTTCATTTGCTCCTGTTCTCCAAATCTTTTCAGGTGGGGCTAATTTAACTAAATCTCTTCCTTTTAATTGAGGGCGACTGTATATTACTTTTACTATTTTATCTGATATTTTGTAACTACTTGGAAACGCTGCCACATCCATTGGGCTTTTATCTAAGCTTTTAAATTCTTGCGCAGTTAGTTGTAATGAGCTAATTAATGTAATTACAAAAACAGCGATAGTTAAAATCGAATTTTTCATATGTATTTGTTTTTTTATTTAATAAAGATATTAAATCTTTAGAATTTTATGCGGAAAATGATGAGGGACAGGAACGGTCGTTAACTAAACCATAGCAAATCTTCTTTTAAGACACCCAGATCCTCACTATTATACATACTTATACAAACACCTGCCATCAAAAGAAAACCGATATTATTTGAGTAGGGAATTAGCAATTAAAAATTACTATTGAGACTTTTTGGGTTTTTAGTATTGCTGGCCGTACAATAATCGTACAAGTTTTAAAAATAAAAACCCTAATCACTTGTTTATAAAGTAGTTAGGGTTTTACTAAGCGGAGAAGAAGGGATTCGAACCCCTGGTACCTTGCAGTACGCTAGTTTTCAAGACTAGTGCATTCGACCACTCTGCCACTTCTCCAATCGGCTGCAAATATAACTTCCTTTTTATTTTGTACCAATTTTATTTAACAAATTATATAAATACATTTTTACTACATTTGAAATATGTTTGATTTTGACCTGTCATCACTGACTTATCCACTACTTATTTTTGTTGGTTTTATCGCAGGTTTTATGAATACTATGGCTGGTGGCGGTTCCTTATTAACACTTCCATTACTTATTTTTATGGGATTACCCGCAGCGGTTGCTAATGGAACCAATAGAGTAGCAATTTTAATGTCTACATCTTCTGCAACTCTAGGGTTTAAGAGTAAAAATGTATCCACCTTTCCTTTTAATATTTATTTAGGTATCTCAGGTTTATTAGGAGCTTTTATTGGAGCTAAAATTGCTATAGAGATTGATGGAGGTTTGTTTAATAAGATATTAGCAGTTATAATGATTGTAGTAGTTGGCTTAATAGTTCTTAAGCCTAACATCAAACAAAACGACCTTATTGAACGACTTACTGGAAAACACCTTATAATTTCTATTATTGCATTTTTTTTTATTGGTATTTATGGTGGGTTTATAAATGCTGGTATTGGTTTTGTTATTATGTTATTCCTTCACTACTACAATAGATTGAATTTAGTGAAAGTTAATTCAGCTAAAGTCGTTATAGTGATGATATATACATCAGCTGCTTTGCTTACTTTTGCATTAGCGGGAAAAGTTAATTGGACCTATGGTTTATTTTTAGCTTTAGGGAACATTTTAGGAGGATGGACATCAAGTAGATGGTCCGTTAAAAAGGGAGAGAGTTCAATTAAGTTTTTTTTAATTGTGATGGTTATATTAATGTCAATTAAACTTTTATTTCCCGAATCAATAAATGAAATTTATGAATTTATAATTCGTAAGTTTTTTAGTAATTAATATATTCTACTATTTCTAAGCCATAACCAATCATTCCAACTCTTTTTATTTGATTACTATTTGTAATAAGTTGAATTTTACTGATTTTTAAATCATGTAATATTTGAGCACCTATTCCAAAATCTTTTTCATCCATCTGTAGGGGAGGTGATTTTATTTTATTTTTAGACTGCATTGACTTTAACTTTTTTAATCTGAATAAAATATTTTCAGGGTTAGGTGTCTGATTTATAAAAACAATCACTCCATTTTTATTTGAATTAATTTTTTTGAAAATATTTTCAAGTGTTTTGTCTGAATCTGAAGTTAATGAAGTTAATAAGTCATTATTTGTTATCGATGAGTTTATTCTTACATGAACAGGTTCGTCTTCCTCCCAATCTCCTTTAATCAATGCTAAATGAACTTGGTTGTTATTTGTTTGTTGAAAAGCATGCAACCTAAACTCTCCAAATCTAGTATTAAAATCAAAACACTCTTTTTTAGAAATTAAACTGTCATGTTTCATCCTAAATGCAACTAAATCTTCTATAGAAACAACTTTTAAATCAAGTTTTTCAGCAACTATTATAAGATCTGGTAATCTAGCCATAGAGCCATCTTCGGTCATGATTTCACATATTACTCCAGCAGGCGAATAACCGGCTAATCTTGCAAAATCAATAGCAGCTTCTGTATGACCTGTTCTTCTAAGTACTCCTCCATCTTTAGCAATTAACGGAAATATGTGACCTGGCCTTGCTAAATCATCTCCTTTTGTATTATTATCTACTATAGCTTTAATCGTTTTTGATCTATCCAAAGCGGATATTCCAGATGTTACTCCATTCCCTTTTAGATCAACAGAAACAGTAAATGCAGTGTCCATTGGATCAGTGTTGTTTGAGACCATAGGGCTCAAATTAAGTATCTTAGACCTACTTTCCGTCAGGGGAACACATATCAACCCTCTTCCATGTTTGGCCATGAAATTTATTATTTCTGGAGTAACTAAATCTGCAGCACAAATAAAGTCCCCTTCATTTTCTCTATTTTCATCATCAACTACTATAATTACTTTTCCAGCTTTTATATCATCAATTGCTTCTTGAATAGTGTTTAGTTTTATTATATTTTTTTTCATTGATTTTTTTTAAATATAAGATGTTTTAAGCTTTTCTAAAAGATAAAATTTTGTTTATAAAAACATTAATTGGATAAGTTATTTTATCAAAATTAAATATTGATTTATCTAAAGATGCTCTCCAAATCAAATACAATCCTAATGGTAACATTATTAAATTTGGAAGCCAGCTAGCAATTAATGGGTTTAAGCTTCCATCTTCAGCTGAATTTCTACTAAAAGTACCTATAAAATGATAACTTAAAAAAAGTATTAGGGATACAACCATAGGAAGACCGAAACCACCTTTTCTTATTATTGCACCAATCGGTGCACCTACAAAAAAAAGTATAATTGAAGTTAATGCTAACGCATATTTATCAAATAGGTTTGATTTGTGTAGGTTAATTATTTTTTCTTTAATAAAAAAAGTATTTTTCTGGTTAATTAGAACTTGTTTTTGACCTTTTATAACATTTAAAGCCGCATTTATAATTGAAACCTGTATGTCTTTAGGATAATCATTTAAATGATTTCTGTAGCTTGTAAACAGAACCTTTCCTTTGTTTTTATTATCCATTCTAATATTGTTTTGAAAATTAGAAATTCCTGTACGCGTATAGAAGTTTTTCCCAAAATTCTCATATCTAAAATCTAATTTGTTAGACAAAGAGTCTATGCTAAATTTTAGCTGAGAAATACTTTGCATCCTATAAGTATTACTATATTTTTCTTCGTCAAAATCAACATTATTAAAATCTCTCAAATCAATATTCATTATATATTTTTCAAAAGAAACATAAGTATGAGGAACGAATTGCTTGCTGTTTGGCTTTGTACTTTCAATTTCTTGATATCTTTTTCCGTTTTTTAATATTAACTGTAATATTTCATCAGTTTCTCTACTAATTAGCTCACCGCTTTCTGCCTTAATAACTAAAGTGTTTTTTGAATTAAAATTATTTTTATGAATTATCACATCTTCTAAAAGTGTATTGTTTGGGCCGTACTTTCTGCCTACTTTAATATTCATTAGGTTTATATCATTAAAAACACCTTCAGTAATTGCGAGTGCCGGCTTTAGCTTAGCTAAGTTCTTTCTTAAATTATAGGATTTAAATTCAGCAAATGGTATTAAAGTATTTGCTATAAAAAACATTCCAACAGAAAGTATTAAGTTAAATACTACAATACCTCTCATAGAACGAAAGAGTGACATTCCAGATGATTTAATTGCCGCTAACTCATATTGTTCTGAGAGATTTCCAAAAGTCATTATAGAGGCTAAAAGAACGGTTAAAGGGATTACTAATGGAAGTAATTTAGGTGAATAGAATAATAGAAATTTAAATATAATTTCAAAATCAATTTCTTTTCCTGCTAAATCATCAATAAAAACCCAAATAATTTGAATTAGAAAAATAAACATCAATATAAAAAAGAAACTAAAAAATATTTTTAAATAAGATGTAAGTATATACTTGTCAAGAATCTTCATTTATTAAAGATTTTCAATGTAATAATTTTTATAATCATCTTTTTCAAAGACAAAGGAGTTGCTGTTTAGTTCTGGGTTGTAAATTATTTTCTTGACATTTAATATTGTTTTTGTTTTGTTTTTTCCAATTTCAATTAGTTTTGAAATATTATTTTCATCAATATCAACACCTAATAAAAGATGACTTATTTCAGAATTTAAATCAATTGGGATAAGTTTGATAAATTGAATTCTATCGTTATAATTAATTTCTAGCTTATCCCATATTAATAAATAACCTTTTCTATAAAACTTAAGTAATTGTGAAGGTTTAATTGTTTGTCCCCCTTCGTCTTCTACACTTGAAATTATTACTTCTTCATTTTCATCAATAATTGTATATATGTTTTTTGAATCACAAATTTGTTTAATACCCATGAAATTTAACAGATAATTATCTTCATTTATGATTACGGATCCTTCTGAATCTTGATTTATTCCTTCTAACTTGTTTTCTAAAGTGTAGGTGAATTCAATTTGATAACTTTTTGCATTATCAATTTTTTCTGAAATTTTATTTAATAATTTCTCAGCCTTAATATCATTCTGTCCTCTTATTGTTAAAAACATAAATAACGATATAATAAATAAAATTTTTTTCATTAATTATTTGTTTCGTTTTCTAAAAAGGTGTTTAAAGAGGCTAAATCAGGAATTATTACTAATCTAGGTTTGCTTCCTTCAAATCCACCAACTATGCCAGCAGCTTCTAATTGATCTATTATTCTTCCTGCTCTATTGTATCCTAACTTCATTTTTCTTTGAAGAAGTGAGGCTGATCCCTGTTGTGCGATTACTATTACTTCCGCGGCTTCTTTGAACAATGCATCTCTATCATCAATATTATTATCCATTGAGTTAGAACTTTCTTCTCCTATATATTCTGGTAACTCATAAGCTGTTGCATAAGCTTTTTGTGAACCAATAAAATCAGTTATTTTTTGAATTTCAGGTGTGTCTACAAAAGCACATTGAATTCTTATTAGTTCATTACCTTGTGTATATAACATATCTCCACGACCAATTAATTGATCTGCTCCGCCACTATCTAAAATTGTTCTTGAGTCGATTTTTGAAGTTACTCTAAAAGCTATTCTAGCAGGAAAATTAGCTTTAATAATTCCAGTTATAACATTTACAGAAGGTCTTTGAGTAGCTATAATTAAATGTATTCCAACAGCACGAGCTAATTGAGCTAATCTAGCTATTGGTGTTTCGACCTCTTTTCCAGCAGTCATTATTAGGTCTGCAAACTCATCTATAATTAAGACTATATAAGGTAAAAAGACATTTCCAGAATCTGGGTTTAATTTTCTTTGTTTAAATTTAGTATTGTATTCTTTTATGTTTCTACACAATGCATTTTTAAGCATTTCGTAACGATTATCCATTTCTATACAAAGTGAATTCAAAGTATTTATTACAGCTTTGTTATCAGTTATAATAGCTTCTTCAGTATCTGGTAATTTAGCTAGATAATGTCTTTCTATTTTATTAAAAAGTGTCAATTCGACTTTCTTTGGATCTACTAAAACAAATTTAACTTCAGATGGGTGCTTCTTATATAATAAAGAGGTTAACACTGCATTTAAACCTACAGATTTTCCTTGACCAGTCGCGCCAGCCATTAATAAATGAGGCATTTTTGCCAAATCAACCACATATGATTCATTACTAATTGTTTTCCCTAACACTAAGGGAAGTTCCATTTCAGATTCTTGAAAGTTTTTCGAAGAAACTACCGAACGCATTGAAACAATTGTAGAATTTTTATTAGGAACTTCTATTCCAATAGTTCCTTTTCCCGGAATAGGGGCTATGATTCTAATTCCTAATGCAGATAAGGACAAAGCTATATCATCTTCTAAGTTTTTTATTTTTGAAATTCTAACTCCAGCTTCTGGGACTATTTCATATAGTGTAACTGTAGGACCTATTGTGGCTTTTATTTGATCTATTTCTATTTTGTAATTTTTTAAAGTTTCAATTATCTTTTCTTTATTTTCTTCTAATTCCTCTTCGTTTATTGTTATTACTCCTCCGTTGTCGTAATCTTTTAGCAGCTCAATGGATGGTGATTGAAAGTTTTTAAGTTCTAGTGTATGATCATATTCACCGAATTTTTTCACTAAATTCTTTGCAATAGAATCTTCATCTAAAGTTTCTTCTGTTTCATTAGTCTCAATTTCGATTTCAATTTTATCATCACTTTTTGATTCTACTTTTGATTTAGTTTTATTAATTGAGGAAAAGTTTTCTATTGTTGGTTTTAATTCTTCTTTTTTAATTTCAAATTTTGATTTAGATTCTGAATCTAGAGTTGTTTCATTCTTAACAATTTCTTTTTCAAATTGGTTATTATCATCATTAATATCAAATGATATTTTGTTTTTTAACCAAAGTTTTTTAAGCCAATTATAAGTTTTTTCAGGTGTCAACTTAATTCTAACTACTAAGTATGTAAACAGACCAAATACTAATATTGAAATGATGCCAATTTCACCAATGTATATAGAAATGAATTCAGTCATTTCATATCCAATTGACCCAGCTAGAAGTTTGTTTTCAAAAAAGTGTCCAAAGAAAAATGAAAACCAAATTATCATTAAAACTCCCCAGATCCATTTATTAATAAGTTTTTTAGAATTTGCTCCAACAAAATATGAAAGTCCAGTAATTAATAATAATATTGAAAATATAAAAGAAGCTATTCCAAACATTCTATATATTAAAAAGTGGCTTAGTATGGCTCCAAATTTTTTTGCAATATTTACAGAATCAATATCTTTATCAAAGAAATTTTCAAGATCAGATTGGTCAATCCTCCAAGTATTAAAATAAGACAATAAAGAAGCGAAAGTTAGTATTGAAAACAAAATCAAAAAAACACCTAACATTATCTGTTGACTACGACTCAATATGAGTGATTCTTTAAGTTTCAATTTGTTACTGTTTTTAGTCATAAGTAGAGTATAACAAAAGTAAAGATTTATATTTAAAGATATTACGCTATTTTACTATCTAGTTTTTTTATTTTAATATTTAAAGCAGCAAAAAATAGAGTCATAAAAAAACTAAGCCAGTTAAAAATAGCATAAATAAAATAATCAAACACACTTACTCCTAACACACTTGATTGATAAGCCCCACAAGTATTCCAGGGAATTAATACAGATGTGACTGTTCCAGTATCTTCAAGTGTTCTACTCAAATTTTCTGGAGCTAGGTTTTTATCCCTATAGGCTTTTGAAAACATTTTACCAGGTATTACTATTGACAAATATTGATCAGATGCAGTTAGGTTAAGCACTAAACAACTTCCTGCTGTGCTAGCGAACAATGAAAACGTAGACTTACCTAACTCCAAAAGAGAGTTGCTTATTTTGTTTAAAGATCCAATTGCTTCCATAATACCTCCAAATACCATTGCACAAATTACAAGCCATATTGTATTAAGCATGCCTTTCATTCCCCCGCTAGTAAATAAATCATTTAAATCAGGATTCCCAGATTCTATAGATGTATCAACTGTGATAGCATTCAAAATTGAAACATATGCACCTTTTATTGTTAATGTACTAGATCCAGAAATTTGCTTTAGAATTTCAGGTTGAAAAATCACAGCAAATACTGCTCCTAATATTGTACCGATAAATAGAGCTATTAAAGGAGGAGTTTTTTTAAATATCATAAAAATCACAATAATTGGTACAATAAAAACTAAAGGATTTATATTAAAGGTATTACTGATGGTATTAATTAAAACTTCATTATTTGTAGGTCCTGTTGATACAACAAAGAAGTTTATTATTATAAACACAACTAAGGTTATAATAATTGTTGGAACCGTTGTAAGAGTTAAGTATTTAATGTGAGTAAACAGATCAGATCCTGAAATTGCAGGAGCTAGATTTGTCGTATCACTTAAAGGAGATAGCTTATCTCCAAAATATGCTCCTGAAATAATCGCTCCTGCTGCCATTCCTGTAGGTATGCCAATAGCTTTAGATATACCAATTAGTGCTATTCCAACAGTTGCAGATGTAGTCCAACTACTCCCTGTGGCCAGAGAAATTATTGCACATATAACTAAGCAAGATGGTAAAAAAATTGAGGGGTGAAGAATTTTTAAACCATAGTATATCATTGATGGTATAATTCCACTAATTAACCATGTTCCTGAAAGTGCTCCAACAAATAACAATATCAATATAGCTCCTGTTATTGACTTTAAATTCAAAGACACAACATTAATCATAGATTTAAACTCAATACCTTTCTTAAGGCCTATAACTGTGGCTATAGCTGCTCCAATTAATAAAGTAAATTGATTTGATCCGCTCATAGCTTCATCACCATAAACGTTAACATTATATGCTAATAAAATAACTAAAAGAATTACCGGAGTAAGTGCTTCAAATAAAGTAATATTATAATTTATATCACTTGTATTACTGGGTTTTTTCATCATAATGCTAATATATGATTTACTTATAAAAAATAATTCAATTTTTAATCTAATGATTATAATAAAAAAAATAAAAACATTTGTACTTTTGAAAAAAAACAATGGGTCAATTTGATGTTGTAATTATAGGATCTGGACCAGGTGGCTACGTGTGCGCCATTAGATGTGCTCAGTTAGGTATGAAAACTGCTTTGATTGAAAAGTACAATACTTTAGGAGGAACTTGTTTAAATGTAGGTTGTATTCCCTCAAAATCTCTTTTAGATTCATCTCATCACTATTATGATGCATTAAAACACTTTGATTCTCATGGAATAACTATTGACGGTGAATTAAAAGTTGATCTAAAAAAAATGATTTCAAGAAAAGATTCTGTAGTGGATCAAACTACAAAGGGAATAGACTTTTTGATGTCTAAAAACAACATAACTGTTTACAAAGGATTAGGGTCATTTGTTGATTCTAAAAAAATAAATATTTGTAATGATGGAAATAATTTACAAATATCTTATAAATCTGCAGTAATTGCTACTGGCTCTAAGCCATCTTCCCTGCCTTTTGCTAAAATTGATAAAGATAGAGTTATCACTTCTACTGAAGCTTTAAAACTTAAAGAGATTCCAAAAAAGCTTATCGTAATTGGAGGAGGAGTAATAGGGCTAGAGTTAGGTCAGGTTTACAATAGGTTAGGTTCTGAAGTTTCAGTAATTGAATATTCAGATACTATAACTCCTTTTATGGATTCTTCAGTATCGAAAGAATTAATAAGAATTTTCAAGAAACAAAAAATAAAATTTTATTTATCTCACAAGGTATTTGATGTTAGTTCTTCTGGAGATTCTGTAACTGTTCAAGCTAAAGATAGTGACGGAAATGAATTAAATTTTAATGGTGATTATTGTTTAGTTTCAGTTGGAAGAAAACCTTATACTGATGGATTAAACCTTGATTCTATAGGAGTAAATATAAACAACAAGGGACAGATAGAAGTAAATGACAAACTACAAACTAGTCAAAATAATATTTATGCAATAGGTGATGTAATTAAAGGTCCAATGCTTGCTCATAAAGCTGAAGAAGAAGGAGTCCTAGTTGCAGAAATACTTGCAAATCAAAAACCTCATATAAACTATAATTTAATCCCTAATGTTATTTATACTTGGCCTGAAGTTGCTTCTGTTGGAAAGACTGAAGAACAGTTGACTCAAATGGGTGTTTCTTTTAAAAAAGGTCAATTTCCTATGCGAGCTCTAGGTCGAGCAAGAGCTAGTATGGATTTGGATGGTTTTGTAAAAATTTTAGCAGATAGTAAAACAGATGAAGTCTTAGGTGTTCATATAATAGGAGCTAGAGCAGCAGATTTAATTGCTGAAGCAGTTACGGCTATGGAATTTAGAGCCTCAGCCGAAGATATAGCTAGAATGAGCCATTCTCACCCTACTTATGCAGAAGCTATAAAAGAGGCAGCTTTAGCTGCTACTGAAAACAGAGCAATTCATATGTAATTGACAAGAATAGTATTAATGAGCTTTTAAATAACCCTTAATTGACTAGAGTATCAAAATCCTTTAATTTAGAAGATCCTAACTCTTTTAAAAGAAAACTATTTAAATGGTCAGGCAATTCAGAAATTTCAGTTTTTTTAAACTCAAATAATTATGAATCTGAGATGAATGAATACGAAGTAATATTAGCTGTAGACCTTCACTCAGAAACTCCATATACTAAACAAAATTCATTGACCAAATTAGATGATTACATCAATAGAACTAAAGATTGGATTTTTGGATATTTGTCTTACGACTTAAAGAATGAATTAGAAAAACTTGAAAGTAAAAATATTGATAGTTTTGTTTTACCAAATTTATTTTTTTTTCAACCAAAAAAAATCTGGCTAGTTTCTAAGAATTCTGTTGAAGCACTTTATTTGGATGGATCTCAAATTCAGGAAGATTGGATTCAAATTAATAAAATCGTTCCCTTAAATGAATTTTCAAATTCAAAAAAAATAAAATTAACAAAAAGGTTAAGTGAAAATCAATACCAAAATAAAATTCAACGACTATTAGATCATATTAATAAAGGAGATGTTTATGAAGCTAATTATTGTATGGAATGGTTTTCTGAAAATTCTGAAATCATTCCTGCTGAAGTTTATCTTAAATTAAATGAAATTTCTACAACTCCTATGAGTGCTTATTTCAAAAATAAAAATCTACACCTATTGTCTTCTTCTCCAGAAAGATATATTAAAAGAATCAATGACAGGATTATAAGTCAACCTATAAAAGGTACTTCTAGAAGAGATGAAAACGACTTGATTGATTCAAAGCTAATGGCAGAATTAAGACTTAATGTTAAAGAAAGGTCAGAAAACATAATGATTGTTGATTTAATACGTAATGACCTATCAAGGTTTTCTGTTCCTGGAACAGTTAAAGTTAAAGAGTTGTGTAAAGTATACCCTTTTAAACAAGTTCATCAAATGATATCAACTGTAGAATCTGTTGTCGAAACAGACTTAAGTTGTACGGAAATCATAAAGGCTACTTTTCCTATGGGAAGTATGACAGGAGCGCCTAAAGTTAAAGCAATGACTATTATCGAAGATTTAGAAGTCTCTACTCGAGGTTTATATAGTGGAGCTTTAGGTTATATAAAACCTTCAGGAAATTTTGATTTTAATGTAGTTATTAGGTCTTTGATTTACGATACTAACTCAAAATATCTTTCTTTTCATGTTGGAAGCGCTATCACTTCTAAATCAAAAATTTCATGCGAGTATGATGAATGTCTGCTAAAAGCAGAAGCAATGATTTCAGTATTACAATAGTTTTTTTAAATATATTAAAAGCGTAATATTGCTTTAAATGATAGACCATTTTAAAAAACATATTGATAAGGAATTTCCTTTTTTAAAAAATTCAAAACTACTTGTTTGTGTTAGTGGTGGAGTTGACAGCATGGTTCTCTCAAATATATTATTACAATTAAATTATAAAATTGGAATTGCTCATTGTAATTTTAATTTACGTGGAAATGAAAGTGATTTAGATGAAAAATTCGTTAGAGAATATTCTAAAAAAAATTCTACAGTCTTTCATTTTAAATCTTTTACAACTAAATTACCTAAGCATTCTACACAAATGGCTGCTAGAACTTTAAGATATGAGTGGTTTAATGAACTATTAAATTCAGAAAAATATGATTTTATTTTAACGGCCCATCATTTAGACGATTCTCTAGAGACATTTATTTTAAATTTAAGTAGAGCATCCGGAATCGAGGGTTTGTTAGGGATTAAGGCTAATGACAATAATTTAATCCGTCCGCTATTAATTTTTTCAAAAGAACAATTATTAAGTTTTGCATTAAAAAATGATTTAAAATGGAGAGAGGATTCTTCAAATGTTAAAGACGACTATTTAAGAAATAAAATTAGAAACAATATAATTCCTCAATTGAAAGAATTACATCCAAGTTTTTTATTTCAATCTAAAAAATCAATGGATTTTCTAAGAGCTACCAATCAAATTTTAAAAAAATATACGAAAGAATTTAAAAAGAAATATTTTTTAAATATTAATAATGAATTACTGATTTCTAAAGCTTCACTTGTCAAAACAGCGTCAGATAATTTAATTTTTGAATTATTTAAAGATTACGGTTTTAAAACGCCAAAAGAAATTTTGAGTTTATGTAACTCAATTTCAGGAAAAATGATTAATTCAAATTCTCATACTTTATTGAGCAACAGAAACATGTTAATACTTAAGCCAAATAGTCCAGTTGATAATGATATTTATAATATAGGGCTTGATGGTCTCAAAAACCCTATTGAATTAACTATTTCAAAAGGAGTTTTTAATGAAGATTATAATTCCAAAAAATTATTAATGGACATTGATGAAATTGAACTTCCTTTGACTTTGAGAAAATGGAAAAAAGGAGACTTTTTTTACCCTTACGGAATGAATGGAAAAAAAATGATTTCTAAGTATTTTAAAGACCAAAAAATGTCTTACTTTGAAAAACAAAATCAATGGTTGTTGTGTAGTGGTTCAGATATTCTTTGGATTATTGGCATGAGATTTGATAAAAGAAGATACAAGACTAAAGATGCTAATATTAAAATTGAATTAAATGAAGTTTAGATTTTTATTTTTTATTGTTTTTATTTTTTCACAATATAATTTAGCCCAGGAACCAGTAACTTTCACTACATCAGTAAAAAAAATATCTTCTGATACATATGAACTAATTACTAATTCTAAAATTGAATATAACTGGCGTTTATATTCTCAAAACTTAATTGATGGTGGTGCAATTCCAACTGAATTCATTTTTAGTGATTCTAACAGTTATGATTTAATAGGTATTGTTAAAGAATCTGAATCAGTCACCAAGTTTGATCCTATATTTGGAATTGATCAATCTTATTTTATTGATCAATCTTTTTTTACCCAAACAATTAAAATTAATGATATATCAATTAACGCAGTTAAAGCAATTATTGCATATCAAGCATGTGATGATATGGTTTGCATTTTTAGAGAATCTGAGTTAGTTTTTAATTTAGATGGTTCTGTTAATACGATAGTTAATGAAGATTTATCTACTCTTGTTATTGATGAATCTAACCCATTAGTTTTAGATTTAAAAAACACAGAGCTTTTAGAAACTTATTCTTCTTCAGAAGGTATTTCTTCAAACCTCTATTTAAACTTACTCATTTTAGGATTTTTTGGAGGTTTATTAGCCTTACTAACGCCTTGTGTTTTTCCAATGATCCCACTAACTGTTTCTTTTTTTACTAATAAAGGTTCAAATTCTTCTTTAAATGCATTCATTTATGGAAGTTTTATAATCTTAATTTATATTTCTCTAAGTATTCCATTTCATTTTATCGATTCATTAGATCCAGAAATATTAAACAGTATATCTACCAATGCAGTACTTAATGTCCTGTTTTTTGTAGTGTTTGTTATTTTTGCTTTTTCTTTTTTTGGTTTTTATGAAATTACAATTCCTTCAAGCTGGATAAATTCAATTGATTCTAAATCTAACAGTATTGGAGGTTTTATAGGTATATTTTTTATGGCCTTGACATTAGTTCTGGTTTCTTTTTCATGTACTGGTCCAATACTAGGCTCATTACTAGTTGGTTCTATTTCTTCTCAAGGAGGTGCAATGCAATTAACAGTTGGAATGCTTGGATTTGGAATTGCTTTAGCTCTTCCATTTACTCTTTTCGCTTTATTTCCAAACTTATTAAATTCCCTACCTAAATCAGGAAGATGGATGAATACTTTTAAAGTTATTTTAGGTTTCCTTGAGTTAGGGTTTGCATTTAAATTCTTATCCAATGCTGATTTAGTAGAACATTGGGGACTTATTAAAAGAGAGGTCTTTATTGGTATTTGGGTTGTAATTTCATTATTACTATTCCTTTATTTAATAGGAATGTTTAAATTTCCTCATGAAAGTCAATCTGTAAAAAGATCTAAATTTAATGTGATATTAAGCTTATTCTTCTTGTCATTTGCTATTTATCTTTCTCCGGCATTATTGCCTGACGGATCTAGCAAAGCAAGACTTTTAAGTGGATTTACACCACCTTCATTTTATAGCGTGTATACAAAGGCTTCTGATTGTCCCTTAGGTTTTCAATGTTTTAAAGATTTTGAATCTGGATTAGAGTTTGCTAAAGCTAATAATAAGCCAATTTTATTAGACTTCACAGGTTGGGCTTGTGTAAACTGTAGAAGAATCGAAGAAAATGTATGGACTGACCCTGCAATATTCAATTTAATTAATGATAATTTTGTTTTAATTTCTTTATATGTTGATGACAGAAAAGAATTAGATGAAAAAGATAAAATTTCTTTGAAATATAAATCTGGAAAAATTAAAGAAATAAACACAATAGGAGAAAAGTCCGCTACGTTTCAAGCATTGAATTTTAAAAGTGCATCACAGCCTTTTTATGTTCTATTAGATACTGAACTAAAAATACTAAATAGTCCAATTCAATACACTTCAAAGGATGTATATAAAGCTTGGCTTGAAGAAGGGTTGGGAAATTTAAAGTAAATTTTTAATTAATCCATTTTGATAAATTAAAGGTTTTAATAAGTTTTTATTTACTTCACCTTCAATTACCTTCCCAATATATATGTAATGATCACCTGCTTCTATTTTTTCAGTCACTTGACATTCTAAAAATGCAATTGAATCTGATATTTTTTTTATTTGATTATTAGAGTTTTTTGTTTCAACACCCCTAAATCTTTCTTCAGGTTTAAGCTTGTTGTCAGCAAATTGATTACAAATATTTATTTGTTTTTCATTAAGAATATTAACTATAAAAAAACTTTTATTTTTTAAAGCAATATTAGATTTTGCTTCTTTATTTAAGCAAAATAAAATTAACAAAGGATCAATTGAAACTGAAGTGAATGAACTGGCAGTAAACCCATAGTCTATCATTTTATCATTTGATGTAATCACTGTAACACCTGTTGTGAAACTTCCACAAATTTTTTTAAAGAGGTCCTTTTCCATGTATATACTTTTTTTTATCAAATATACTTATAAACCATTTCAAAAGGAACTCTAAATTGAGGTCCGTAAACACCTTTTTCTTCTCTTTCTCCACAACCGATAACCATGTTAATTTCAGACCCTCTAGGTAGTTTTAATGTTTTTTTAACAATTAAACTATCAAAACCTTCCATTGGACAAGTATCATATCCAATCTCTGACATACTGATCATAAAATTTTGTGCAGCTAAACCAGCACTTTTATGTGCTACAATTCTCAAATCGCTATTTAAGGTTTGTCTAACAACTGGCATGAACAGTCCTATAATTTGAAACATTAAATATTTAAAAACACCTAGAATTCCTAAAAAATCAAAATAAAGAATAGGTATAAGTTTTGAATAGTATTTTAAAGCAAGTTTATACCTTTTTGTTGTTATTGAGTTTTCTTTATACTGTTTAGTTAGAAATTCTATATTCTTTTTCGCTCTCTTTCGCCAGAGGTTTTTCCTTGTTACTACAACTACAATTTGAGAAGCTGTTTTTGCTGCACTTTGGTTCATGCAGGCTTTAGAGAGTTTATTTAAGTATACAGGATCATTTACATGAATAAACTCCCATAATTGAAGGTTACTACTGTTAGGTGCTAAAGTTGCGTTGTGTATACATTCTTTAACTTTATTACTTTTAATTTTACTGTCTTTAAAAACTCTTACTGATCTTCTATCTTTAATTGCCTGAGATACTGTTTTTTTCATTTATTTTTGAAATTAAGTTTCAAAAATACCATTAATCACTGAATTAGCTTAAGTAGTTTTTTTAAAAAATTAATTTTGTTTTTAAAGGGGGGGTATCTTAATGGTGGGTCTATCCACAAGGGTTTTGATAAATATGGTTTAAAATGTGAAAATGTTTTGAATGTTGATTCTCCATGATACTTTCCCATTCCACTTTGTCCGATTCCTCCAAAAGGCAATCTGTCATTAGCTATATGAATAACCGTGTCATTAATAGCTCCACCTCCAAATGGATAAGATTCTAAAAATTTTCTACCAAAGGCGATGTTTTTAGTAAATATATAGAGAGCTAATGGATGAGAATATTTTTTTATGAATTCATCAACTTCATTAAAATCATCATATCCTATAATTGGAAGTATAGGACCAAATATTTCGTTCTGCATTAGTTTAGAATCTAGATTATCTAATTCAACAAGTGTGGGTTGAAAATATTTTTTATCGATATCAATATTGCCACCATAAAGTATTTTTTGATTTTCAATTAATGATGATAAATACTTTATATGCTTTTCACTTATTATTCTTCCGTATTCAACTGATTCAATAGGTTTCTCTCCATAAGTTTTAATTATCTGGTTTTTTAACTCTATAATTAACTTAGATTTAATCTTATTGTCAACTATTAAAAAATCTGGAGCAATACATGTTTGACCACAATTAGTGAATTTCCCCCAAACAATTCTTTTTGCAGTAACCTTTAATGAAGCTGTTTTGTCAATTACACAAGGGTTTTTACCTCCTAATTCAAGTGTGACTGGAGTTAAATTTTTTGCTGCTTCTTTTGCTACTATTTTACCAACGTTAACACTTCCAGTAAAGAAAATATAATCCCATTTAAACTTTAATATTTCAGATGCAATTTCTGGACCTCCTTGAACAACCTTAACAAAACCATCATCAAAAACCTTGGATAGAATTTTATTTAAAATTGCAGATGTGTTTACAGAATATTCAGATGGTTTTAATAATACTGTATTTCCAGCTGCAACTGCGCCAATTAATGGAGCAATTGCTAATTGAAATGGATAGTTCCATGGAGATATGTGTAATGTATTTCCATAAGGCTCGGCTATAATATAATCTGATGAAGGGAAATTAAGTAATGATGATCTGACCGGTTTTCTTTTAACCCATTTTTTAATGTTTTTTAAAGCTATTTTAATTTCAAAATAAACAAATGCAATTTCAGTCAAGTAGCTTTCTCCACTAGATTTTCCTAAATCAACATTTAAAGCATTTTCAATATCTTTTTCATTGAGTTCTATCTCTTTTTTTAAATTCTTTAATAATGCTATTCTAAAATTTATATCAATAGTTTTTTTTGAATTAAAATAATCTTTTTGATTATCAATTATTGATTTCAATGTGTTATCCATAATAAAGGGTAAAATAATTATGTCATTATTGACGATTTAATAAAAATATACATTATAAACTTGTTAAGAGTAAAAAACAAATACTTTTGATTAATTTTATATAAATATATAGAATACAAATATTTTACAAATATATCCTTCTCCTAGATTATGAGAAGGTTTTTTTTTAAATGTTTTTATAAATGAAATTAAATAAATATAGTCATGTTGTAACTCAGGATTCAACCCAACCGGCTGCTAAAGCTATGTTGCATGCCATTGGTTTGTCTGAAGATGATTTAAACAAGCCTTTTGTTGGCATTGCTAGTACTGGTTATGAAGGCAATCCTTGCAATATGCATTTGAACGATTTGTCGAAATCAATAAAGGATGGAGTAAATAATTCTGAAATTAATGGTTTAATTTTTAATACCATTGGAGTTAGTGATGGTATTTCAATGGGAACACAGGGGATGCGTTACTCTTTACCTTCAAGAGATATTATAGCCGACTCCATAGAAACAGTTGTTCAAGCTATGGCTTACGATGGGTTAATTACAGTAGTTGGTTGTGATAAAAATATGCCAGGCGCGTTAATAGCTATGCTAAGGCTTAATAGGCCCTCTATTTTAGTTTATGGTGGGACAATTGCTCCAGGTTGTCATAATGACAAGAAACTTGATGTTGTATCTGCTTTTGAAGCATGGGGTGAGAACGTAGCTGGAAAAATTGATGAAACTGAATTTAAAGCAATTATAAAAAATGCATGTCCTGGAGCTGGAGCATGTGGAGGAATGTATACTGCAAATACAATGTCTTCAGCTATTGAAGCTATGGGTATGTCTCTTCCTTACAGTTCATCTAACCCAGCGATCAGTTCTGAAAAAAGTAATGAATGTAATGAGTTGGGTAAAGCGGTAAAGAATCTTTTAATTAAAGATTTAAAACCTTTGGATATAGTTACTAAAAAATCTTTAGAAAACGCTGTAAGATTAATAACTGTTTTAGGTGGATCAACAAATGCTGTATTGCATTTGTTAGCAATTGCTAAAGCCGCAAAAATTAAATTTTCAATTGATGATTTTCAAACTATTTCCGAAACAACACCTTTTTTAGCAGATCTAAAACCTAGCGGAAAATTTTTAATGGAAGACCTTCACAATGTAGGTGGAATTCCTGCTGTAATGAAATATATGTTAGATAACAATTATCTTAATGGAGATTGTATGACTGTTACTGGGAAAACTATTTCAGAAAATTTATCTTCAATAAAGTCACTTTCTTCAAATCAAAAAATAATTAAACCTATTAATGAACCAATAAAAGAAACAGGTCATATTAGAATATTATATGGAAATTTAGCAACAAATGGTTCTGTAGCTAAAATAACTGGAAAAGAAGGATTAAATTTTACTGGTTTAGCAAAAGTTTTTGATAGCGAAAATGAAGCAAATGATGGAATTAAAAAAGGTCTAGTTAATAAAGGAGATGTTGTTGTAATTAGATATGTTGGTCCTAAAGGAGGCCCTGGAATGCCAGAAATGCTAAAACCAACTTCAGCTATAATGGGATGTGGTTTAGGTAAAGATGTTGCCTTAATTACTGATGGAAGATTTTCAGGAGGAACACATGGTTTTGTAGTAGGTCATATTACACCAGAGGCTCAAGATGGCGGAAATATTGCTTTCATTAAAAATGGAGATAAAATAGTTATTGATGCCATAAGTAATACCATAAATGTTGATGTTTCTGAAAAAGAATTATTAAAAAGAAAATCCAAATGGCTAAAGCCTAAGTTTAAATTTGATAGTGGAGTATTGTATAATTATATTAGAAATGTTTCTGATGCCTCTAGTGGGTGTGTAACTGATTAGAATATGAGTGAAATAACTAAAATATCTGGTGCGGAAGCCGTTATTAAGTCTCTTTTAAAAGAAGGAGTTGATTTGATTTATGGTTATCCCGGCGGAGCTATTATGCCTATTTATGATGAGCTTCATAAGTATGAAGATAAATTAAATCATGTTTTAACAAGGCACGAGCAAGGAGCCACTCATGCTGCTCAAGGATTTGCTAGAGTCACCGGAAAAGTAGGAGTGGTGATGGCAACTTCTGGACCTGGTGCTACAAATTTAGTTACAGGAATTGCAGATGCTCAAATAGATTCAACTCCAATGGTTTGTATAACTGGACAAGTCGCATCACACTTATTAGGCTCCGATGCATTTCAAGAAACAGATATAATTGGTATTTCCTCTCCAGTAACTAAATGGAACTGTCAGGTAACTAAAGCTTCTGAAATCCCTGAAGTTTTAGCAAAAGCTTTTTACATTGCTAAATCTGGTAGGCCGGGTCCAGTTTTGATAGATATCACTAAAGATGCACAATTTGAATTAATGGAGTTTTCTTATTCAAAATGTAAAACAATAAGAAGCTACACTCCTGTTCCTAATTATTCAATTAAACAATTGAAAAAAGCTGCTGAATTAATTAACAATGCCAAAAAACCTTTAATTGTTTTTGGTCAGGGAGTTATTTTAGGAAATGCAGAAACTGAATTTAAAAATTTTATAGAAAAAACTGGAATTCCTTCAGCATGGACTATACTTGGTTTATCTGCTCTTCCTTCTGACCATCCATTAAATGTTGGAATGGTTGGAATGCACGGAAACTATGGCCCAAATGTTTTAACTAACCAATGTGATTTACTAATTGCTGTTGGAATGCGATTTGATGATAGAGTAACGGGGAATTTAGATACTTATGCTAAACAGGCAAAAATAATACATTTTGATATTGATCCTGCTGAAATAAACAAAACAGTTGAAGTTGATGTTCCAGTACTAGGAACTGTAAAAGAAACTCTTCCAGAGATATTGAAATTGGTAAATAAAAATAATCATCAAAATTGGTTGGGGAAATTTCATTCTTTATATGAAAAAGAATATAGTAAAGTCATAAAAGAAGAACTGCATCCAACTAAAGAAGGTTTAAGTATGGCTGAAGTAGTGAAAGAAATAAATATAGCATCAAAAGGAAATGCTATAATAATAACAGATGTAGGTCAACATCAAATGGTTGCTTGTAGGTATGCTAAGTTTAACGAATCTAAATCTAACGTAACGTCAGGTGGATTAGGAACTATGGGCTTTGCCCTCCCTGCTGCTTTAGGAGCAAAGATGGGTGCTCCAGAAAGGGAAGTTGTAGCTATAATTGGTGATGGCGGATTTCAAATGACTATTCAAGAATTAGGTACAATTTTTCAAACTGGTAGTGCAGTAAAAATTGTTGTTCTTAATAATAATTACTTAGGAATGGTTAGACAATGGCAGGAAATGTTTTTTGAAAAAAGATATGCTTCTACCGAGCTCGTTAACCCCGATTTTGTAACTATCGCTAAGGGTTATTATATTGAGGCAAAAAAAGTGAGTAAAAGAGAAGAATTAAAGTCTTCTATAGAGTTGATGATGAACTCTAAGAAACCATTTTTTCTTGAAGTTTCAGTTGAAAAAGAACATAATGTTTTTCCAATGATTCCAACAGGAGCTTCAGTGTCTGATATTAGACTAGATTAATAATTATGAGTGAATTAAATAATACATATACAATTTCAGTTTATACAGAAAACAATCTTGGTTTGTTAAATAGAATTTCTGCAATATTTCTAAAACGACATATTAGCATAGAAAGCTTAACAACTTCTCAATCTGAGATTGAAAATATTTTTAGATTTATTATAGTAGTTAGTATTACTAAATCTAGAGTAGAAAGAGTCATTAAACAAATAGAAAAGCAAATTGAAGTTATAGCTGCTTTTTATCATTCAAATGAAGAAACTATTTTTTTAGAGACAGCATTGTATAAGGTTAAATCAAAATCCTTATTTAATGAAAAAACTATACAAAAAATAATCAAAAATAGTCAAGCGAATATCGTTACAGTTTCTCCAGAGTATTTTGTAATTGAAAAAACTGGCTGGAGAAAGGATACAGAGAAGTTATATGATGAGTTGGAACCATATGGGTTATTACAATTTGTTAGATCAGGTAGAATCTCTGTTTCAAAAGAACCAATGAATATTTCAAATATTTTAGGATTAAATACAGATAAATAAATTATGAAAAATTATTTTAATCAATTACCATTAAGTCAAAAAATAGAGCAATTAGCAAAATGCAGACTTATGGACACTTCTGAATTTGAAGATGGAGTATCTATATTAAAAGGGAAAAACATTGTAATTATAGGATGTGGAGCCCAAGGATTGAATCAAGGTTTAAATATGAGAGATTCAGGTTTGAATATATCATATGCATTAAGGCAAGCAGCAATTGATCAAAAAAGAGATTCTTACAATAATGCGATGTTAAATGAATTTAAAGTTGGTACGTTTGAAGCAATGATTCCTGAAGCTGATATGGTTTTAAATTTAACACCTGATAAAAATCATACTGATGTTGTTAATAAGCTAATGCCGTTAATGAAAAAAGATTCGATACTCTCATATTCTCATGGCTTTAACATAGTAGAAGAAGGACTAGCTGTGAGAAATGATATTACCGTAATAATGGTTGCACCTAAGTCTCCTGGAAGCGAAGTAAGAGAAGAATATAAAAGAGGTTTTGGAGTTCCAACGCTTATAGCAGTTCATCCAGCTAATAATCCGTATAATAATGGATTAGATCTTGCAAAAGCTTACGCAGTTGCTACAGGTGGACATAAAGCAGGTGTGTTAGAGTCCTCATTTGTAGCTGAGGTTAAGTCAGACTTAATGGGAGAACAGACAATATTGTGTGGTGTATTGCAAACTGGATCTATATTATCATTTAATAAAATGATTGAAAATGGCATTGATCCTAGTTATGCCTCTAAATTAATCCAATTTGGATGGGAAACAATTACTGAAGCCTTAAAACATGGTGGAATCACTAATATGATGGACAGGTTAAATAATACAGCTAAAATTGAAGCTTTTAAAATATCAGAGGAGTTAAAAGTTATTATGAGACCATTATTTCAAAAACATATGGATGATATAATGTCTGGTCATTTTTCATCAACAATGATGGAAGATTGGTCTAATAATGATGTGAATTTATTAAAATGGAGAGCTCAAACTGGAGAAACAATATTTGAAAAAACTCCAATAACAACTGATGAAATTTCAGAACAGGAATTTTTTGACAATGGATTGCTTATGGTCTCATTTATTCGCTCAGGTGTTGAATTAGCATTTGAAACAATGACTAGTTCAGGAATAATAGCTGAATCAGCGTATTACGAATCATTACATGAAACTCCTTTAATTGCTAACCTTATAGCGAAAAATAAGTTGTTTGAAATGAATAGAATAATTTCTGATACAGCTGAATACGGTTGTTATTTATTTGATCATGCGTGTAAACCTTTGCTAAATGAATTCTTTAAGACTATTTCAAACAATCATATTGGAGAGAAGTTCTTAAATAAAGATAAAATTGACAATTCAGATTTAATTACAATCAATGAAATAATTAGAAATCACCCAGTTGAAATTATTGGAAAAAAGCTAAGAAATTCAATGAAATCAATGAAATCAATAAATTAATAAATTAAAAATATGAATTCTGTTCCTAAAAAATTTCAACTAAATAGTATCATTCATCACAATGAATACTTAATTAATGGAAAAATTTCTAAATGGTCGGGAAATAAAGCAAACATTTACTCTACACTTCTTTGTGATTCTGATGAAAAGGACCCGCTTTTAATTGGAACATCTCCTGAAATGTCATCTGAATTGGCAATGGAAGCTTTAAATGCTGCTTCTAAAGCTTATGATTCAGGAAAGGGAAATTGGCCTAGAATGAAAGTTTATGAAAGAATCCATTGTATGTCTACGTTTGTTCAAAAAATGATACTTAAAAGAGATGAGATAGTTAAATTGTTAATGTGGGAAATTGGAAAGAACTTAAACGATTCTGAAAAAGAATTTGATAGAACGATTGATTACATTAATGATACTATTGAAGAATATAAAAGGATAGATAGAAAAGGAGCAACTTTTCAAAATAAGTCAGGTGTTAGAGCTTTAATAAGAAGAGGACCATTAGGGGTTGTTCTATGCTTGGGACCGTATAATTATCCATTAAATGAAACTTTTGCATTACTTATTCCAGCAATTATATTGGGTAATACAACTATTTTTAAACCAGCAAAACACGGGGTTTTACTTATAGCTCCCCTTTTAAACGCTTTTAAAGAATCATTCCCTGCAGGTGTAGTAAATATAATTTTTGGAAGAGGAAGAGTATTAGCTACTCCTATTATGGAAAGTGGAAAAATAGATGTTTTATCGTTAATTGGACATAGTTCATCAGCAATTGTTCTACAGGATTTACATCCTCAAAAAAATAGATTACGTTTAGTATTAGGTCTAGAGGCTAAGAATCCAGCAATTATTTTAAAAGATGCTGATTTAGACTTGACTGTTAAAGAATGTCTTTCTGGTTCATTATCATTTAATGGTCAAAGATGTACTGCTTTAAAAATAATTTACGTTCATGAAGAAGTTAAAGATGAGTTTTTAACAAAATTTTCAAAAAAGGTTGACGAATTAGAACTTGGTATGCCATGGGAAAACACCTTGTTAACACCTCTTCCAGAGCCATCAAAACCTCAATATATTTCGGATTTAATTGATGACGCTACTTCATTAGGTGCAAAAATTATAAATAAAAAAGGAGGGCAGAGATCTAAAAATTTTACTTTTCCTGCAGTTTTATATCCAGTCTCTAAAAAAATGAGGGTATTTGAAGAAGAACAGTTCGGTCCAGTTGTTCCAGTTGTTTCCTTTAGTGATGTTTCTGATCCTTTGAACGATATGGCTGATTCAAATTATGGACAACAAGCCAGTATATTTGGAAAAGATGTAGATGCTTTGGGGCCAGTAATTGATTCTTTAGTGAACTTAGTGTGTAGAGTTAATTTAAACAGTGCTTGTCAAAGAGGTCCTGATATATTCCCATTTACTGGAAGAAAAGACTCTGCAGTAGCAACTCTAAGTGTACATGATGCTTTAAGGTCATTTTCAATTAGAACATTTGTTGCCTCAAAAGACAATGAATTAAATAAAAATATTTTGAGAGAAATGATAGATTCTAAAAAGTCAAATTTTATTAGAACTGATTATTATCTTTAGGAATTTAGCATTACTGGCATAACTAGCATTGTAATTTGTTCAGAATCAGAACCTAGCTTTGTTGGGGTTAAAATACCAGCTCTATTAGGAAGAGATAATTCAAGTTTAACTTCATCTGAACTTAAATTGGAAAGCATTTCAACTAAAAACCTAGAATTAAAACCTATTTGAATATCATCTCCATTATAATTACAGCTTAGTCTTTCTTCGGCTTTATTACTATAATCTAGATCTTCGGCTGAAATAATTAATTCATTTCCAGTAATCTTCAATCTTATTTGATGAGTAGTTTTATTTGAAAATATGCTAACTCGTTTAGCTGAGTTTAAAAACAACCCTCTGTCAATTGTTAATACATTAGGATTTTCTTTAGGAATTACAGCTTCATAGTTCGGATATTTCCCGTCAATAAGTCTACATGTTAATGAAAGATTAGAAAAAGTGAACTTCGCATTACTTTCATTATACTCAATATCAACATCAATATCTTCACTCATTAATATGCCTTTTAAAACAGTAAGAGGTTTTTTAGGCATTATAAATTCGACTAATTTTTCAGAAGTATAATCTGTTCTAACATATCTAACTAATTTGTGTGCATCTGTTGCGACAAAGGTTGAATTTTCGTTAGAAAACTGAAAAAATACCCCGCTCATTACAGGTCTTAAATCATCATTTCCAGACGCAAAAATTGTTGTATTGATTGCTTGGTATAGAACCTGAGATGAAATAGTAGAGTTAGAAGCGTCTGAAATAGCTAATGTTTTAGGGAATTCATCTCCTTTAGCGTAAGCTAGAGAATACTTTCCATGGTTTGAGCTAATCTCGATTGTATTGTTTTCTGAAATATTAAAAGTTAAAGGCTGTTCAGGAAATGTTTTTAATGTATCAATAAGTAGTTTTGCGGGAACTGCCAAAGAACCTGTATCAGATGAATCAATTTTAATGTTAGCACTTAGAGTAGTTTCTAAATCTGACGCAGTTATATTTAAAAGATTTTCAGACACTTCAAATAAAAAGTAATCTAATATTGGTAGAGTATTATTAGTATTTAAAATACCTCCTAAAACCTGAATATTTTTAAGCAATAAAGAACTTGAAACTATAAACTTCATAATTTAATTTTATTAAAGTAAATATATTAGAAAGTATCGTCAAAATAAAACTAATTTATTAACACTTTTTACAAGTTTTTATTCGAATTTAATAGTTACTAAATCTCTGTAATTTAAACCAAACAAACTACTTGCTCCACCTGTATTGCCTGGATTGCTTTTATATATAGCTAATTCAAGAAAATTAGATTTATTAAAAAGAGCTAACTTCTTGCCTTCTTCTTTTCTAATTTCTTTTTTAATATCAAATTTAATCGCCTCACTATAAGAATTCACTATAGATTCAAATTTATAATTTCTTGCATTAATAACATAAGGCCTAGACTTGCCAAATTCGTCAAATAGAGTTTTAGAGATATTAGTTATAACATTCTCATAATTATCTATGTATATAACATTACCTGTGATTTCTTTATTTTTCTCATTAACAATAGGGTTTATGTCATAAAGCTCTTTTAATTCCTGAATTCTTTTACCAACTAGATCTATAGAACCTCCTCTATATATGTGAGCTGCTACTTTAACGAACACATCTAAGACTGTAAAACTGGTTGATTTATGATTGTGAATATTGATTTCAATAATTTTTTCTGGATTAATTTTTGAAGAAATCAAAGACATTATTCCATTATTAGCACATATAAAGTAATGACCATCTAATATCATTGCTATATGATTTTGGTCTGGTGTTTTTTCTGAATCAACTCCAATAATATGAATTGAACCTTCAGGGAAATTCTTATAGGAGTTTTGTATTATGTAAGCACCTTCAATTATATTAAATGGAGATATATTATGAGAAATATCAACAATATTTACATTTTCAATCTCACTGTATAGAGCACCTTTAACCGAACCAACAAAGTGATCTTTATTACCAAAATCAGTTGTTAATGTAATTAGACTCATTTGTTAAAAAAAATTTAATGTATAAGATTAAAAATTACATAAATTTACAACTTGCCAATTAATAACAAGCATAGCTTAAGTGAAAAAAATAGAATATTTTATAAATCAGATACACCCTTCAGATTTTTTTGATAAAAAAGACTATGACCTAGTTTCATTAATCAAGAAACAATTCATAAAAATCAAAATAATTTCTAAAGGAGATAGACTCATATTGGAAGGAGATGAATCATTAACGACTCAATTGATTATTAGGCTTGACACTTTAATGTTGTTTATGAAAAATTCAAACAATATTATTAATAAAACACTGATAAACTCTATGCTAAGTGGTAACGGAAAAGATTTAATTAAATCCAGTCAAAGTAGACTCATTCTACATGGAGTTGGAAAGAAGCCAATAAAGGCACATACTATTAATCAAATTAAAATTGTAGAAGCTTTTGAAAACAATGACATGGTTTTTGCTATTGGCCCAGCAGGAACCGGTAAAACGTATACCGGAATTGCTGTTGCGGTTAAAGCTTTAAAAGACAAGGCTGTTAAAAAAATAATTTTAACAAGACCAGCCGTTGAAGCAGGTGAGAGCTTAGGTTTTTTACCTGGGGACTTAAAAGATAAATTAGACCCGTATATGCAACCTTTATACGATTCTTTGAAAGAAATGATTGCTATTGAAAAACTAGAAGATCATATTAAAAGAGGAGTAATTGAAATTGCACCATTGGCATATATGAGGGGAAGAACTTTAGATAATGCTTTTGTTATTTTAGATGAAGGACAAAATGCTACTCATAATCAAATGAAAATGTTTTTAACTAGAATGGGTAATAATGCTAAATTCATGATTACAGGGGATCCAGGCCAAATTGATTTAGCTAAAAAAACAATATCTGGATTAAAAGAAGCAGGTATTATGCTTGAAAATATTAAAGGAATTAAAATAGTTCATTTAGATGATAGTGATGTATTAAGACATGAAGTAGTTAAAAGAATAATAGACGCATATAAGAAAATAGAAAAGGAAAATTAATTATGAGAGCAATTACAAAAACTGACTTTAAATTTAAAAATCAACTTTCTAAATATTCAGGAAAAGTAAGAGATGTATACAATGTTAATAATGAATTTTTAGTAATGGTAGCATCTGATAGATTATCTGCCTTTGATGTAGTTTTACCAAAAGGAATTCCTTATAAAGGACAGATTTTGAATCAAATTGCATGCAAAATGTTAAAAGAAACATCTCATATAGTTCAAAACTGGTTTATAGACTCTCCAGATCCTAATGTTTCAATTGGTCAAATTTGCGAACCTTTCAAGATTGAAATGGTTATCAGAGGATATTTATCTGGTCACGCAGCAAGATTATACAAATCTGGAATTAGAAAAATTTGTGGAATCAAAATGCCTGAAGGCATGATAGAAAATGATCAATTTAATTTTCCAATTATAACTCCAACAACTAAAGCGATAGATGGCCAACACGATGAGGATATTTCTAAAGAAGATCTATTAAGTCAAGAAATTGTTTCAAAAGAAGATTATAAAATTTTAGAAGATTATACTTATAAACTTTTTGAAGAAGGTTCAAAAATTGCTAATAAACAAGGTTTGATTTTGGTTGATACCAAATACGAATTTGGTAAGAATTCCAAAGGTGAGATTATTTTGATTGATGAAATTCATACTCCTGATTCATCGAGATATTTTTATTTAAACTCATACAAAAAATTACAAAATTCAAAATCTCCTCAAAAGCAATTATCTAAAGAATTTGTAAGACAATGGCTTATAGACAATGGTTTTCAAGGAAAACAAGATCAAATTATTCCTCAAATGAGTTCAGATTATATAGAAATAGTTTCAGAACGTTATATAGAACTATATGAAAAGATTACTGGATCTAAATTTGTCAAATCTGATACTAGTGACATCCAACTTAGAATTAAATCCAATATTGACAATTATTTTGAATCCAAATGAGTAGAAATTATATCATCAATTTCATGATTTCGATCTAACCAGACAAGATTCTTTTTTTTGTTTAACCAAGTAAGCTGTCTTTTAGCATACCTTCTTGTATTTTTTTTAATCTCTTCAATGTAGTGTTCTATCGGTTTTTCACTATTTAAATATTCAAATAACTCTTTATATCCAACTGTCTGAAGTGCAGTTAAATCTTTATGGTTTTTAAGAGTTTTTACTTCATTTAATAAACCATTATCAATCATTTCATCTACTCTTTCATTAATTAACTTATATAATTTTTTTCTTTCTATATTAATTGCTATTGGAAACACAGAGTAGGGACGTTTCACATTTTTTTTATTTAAAAAACTAGAAAAAGGTGTACTTGAAGATATGCAAACTTCTAAAGCTCTGACAATTCTTCTATAGTTATTAAGATCTATTGTTTTATAGTATGCAGGATCAAGTTTTTTTAATTTATTTTGAAGAAATTCTATTCCTTTGTTAATATATTGATCATTTAAATCTTTTCTTACATTTAAATCTATTTCAGGAAAAACATCTAGACCATTTATAGAAGCATCCATATATAAACCAGATCCTCCAACCATTATCACAAAATTATTTTTTTTAAATGTATCACTTAAGATCTTATTTGATTCTATTTCAAAATCATTAATAGTATAACGATCTAAAATCGATATATGCTGAATACAATGATGTTTAACGCTTGAAAGATCTTTTTTGGAAGGAACACCAGTCCCAATATTCATCTCTCTATAAAATTGTCTTGAATCACAGGAAATAATTTCACAATTTAATGATTTTGCTAGCTCTATACTAAACTTTGTTTTACCAACTGCTGTAGGACCAGAAATGGTTATTAAAGTTTTTTTCATACTAATTTATCAATATTAATTGTTTTTTCGATTTTATGTTTTTTCAAGAAATTGATAATCAAAAATTCAGGTTCTTCAATTTTTTCTGATTTTGTAATTAAAGATTCTAAAATTTCTATATTATTAATTTGATAATTTAATGTAAAATAGCCATAACCAACATATTTATTCTTTTTAATTAGTATAACACTTTTCTCATCAAGACTTCTTCCTTTGTCAATTATAAGCATATTAGGATACTCAAAGCTATGATCTTTTAGTAGATCATTTATTTTACAATTACTTTCTTCGGATTTGTTGTTTTCCAGATTATACTTATTGTTTAAAATTGATAATTTTTTATTCGCATTTTTTAAATAGGAATAAGTTTCAATAAAATCTTTAGAGTCTTGATAATGAGAAATTCTTAAAAATTTAAAATTATCAATATCAATGCAAATTTCTAAACCAAATTTCTTTATTGTCCTTTTTAATAAAATGTTGAACTTAGGTTGATGGATTTTAATTTCTTTATTTTCTTTAAGTAAAGCTACCAGTTCACTTCCAGTATATTCATAACTTATGTCTGATAATTCTAATCTGATTTTTAATGATTTATTACTATTTCCAGTTAAATGTTGATTAACTCTATTTTTTATTGATTTACTTTTCCCTATGTATATTATTTGATCTTTAGAATTATGGAAATAGTAAATTCCTGTTTCATTTTTTAAGTTTTTAAGCAGGTTAACCCATTTATTTTCTTTTTTAACACTTTCATTAATAATTAATTTATTAAAAATTTCTTTTTCAATATCTTTTACTAATAGTATTTTAAATAACTCTACGGTAGCTAGAGCATCTCCAGAGGCTCTGTGTCTGTTACTCATTGGAATCCCAAGAGACTTAACTAAGTTTCCTAATTTGTAGGACTCCATGTTTGGAATAAGTTTTTTTGATAATTTAACGGTACACAACTGAGAAATTATAAAATCAAATCCTAACCTGTCAAACTCAATTTTTAACATTCTATGGTCAAATGACGAGTTATGTGCTACCAGAACAGTTTTATCAGTAATCTCTAATATTCTTTTTGCAATCTGATAAAATTTAGGTGCATTTATCAACATCTTATCTGTTATTCCAGTTAATTGTTGTACGAATGGTTGGATTGGTATTTCCGGATTAACTAGACTTATAAACTGATCAATAACATTTATTCCATCGAATTTATAGACGGCAATTTCAGTAATACCCTCTTCATTGAATTTTCCCCCAGTTGTTTCTACATCAATAATTGAATACAATATTTTTTATTTACGTTTTCCAAAAATAGTACTGCCAAGTCTTATTAAATTACTCTGACATTCTATAGCTATATTATAATCTCCACTCATTCCCATTGATAAAAATTCCATAGATAAAGATTCTTTATACTTTACATATAACTCTTTTAAAGAGTTAAATTGACCTCTTACAAGATTTTTATCATTGGTGAAGCTGGCCATTCCCATTAATCCAATGACTTTAATGTTACTAAATGTAGATAAAAGGTTGTCATTTAAAATCAATTCAAAGTCCTTAATTGAAAATCCAAATTTTGTTTCATCTTTAGAAATATCAATCTGAATTAAAACATTAATAATCCTATTGTTTTTGATTGCTTGCTTATTGACTTCTTTAATAAGCTTGACACTGTCTATACTATGTATTAGGTGTACAAAAGGAGCTATGTATTTTACTTTATTTGTTTGAAGATGTCCAATCATGTGCCATTTAATATTTTTTGGTAGATAATCATGTTTTGAAACAAGTTCTTTAATTTTATTTTCACCAAAGTGTAATTGACCAGCTTTATAAGCTATTTCTACATCTTCAACTGGTTTAGTTTTTGAAACGGCAACCAATGTAACGTAACTAGGGATTTTTGATTTAATTTCTGATAAACTATTAGCTATATTCATTAAATATTTTTAATAATTTGACTGGCCAAACTCAGTGCTAAATAACCATCTTCTAAACTGATTATTGGCGTTGAATTGTTTGATATTGAATTAGCAAACGATTCATGTTCTTTAACAATAGAATTTGCTGGATTTATTACTGGATTCTTGTAATATATTTGCTTTTTTTTTCCACTATTATTTTTAATAATCATTGCATATTTATCTAAACTATTAATAGCTTCAGATATTTTAACGACTTCACTTTTCTTTTCTAGAAAATCGACAGAAATGTACGCGTCATTTTGAAAAAAACGAGTTTTTCTCATATTTTTTAATGAAATTCTACTTGCAGTAAAGTTTGCAACACAACCATTTTCAAATTCTACTCTTGCATTAGTGATATCAGGTGTTTCACTAATTACACAGACTCCATTTGCATTTACAGATTTAATTTTAGATTTGACTATACTAAGAACAATATCTATATCATGAATCATAAGATCTAATACCACTGAGACATCATTTCCCCTTGGATTAAATTCAGCAAGCCTATGACATTCTATAAATTTAGGATTCTTTATGGTTTCTTTTACGCTTACATAAGCTGGGTTAAAGCGTTCAACATGTCCAACTTGACCCATTAGGTTATTCTCTTTTGCTAAGTCAACCAACTCTTTCGCTTGTTCAATTGTTGAGGTAATGGGTTTTTCAATAAAAATATGTTTATTATTTTTTAAACATTTTTTCGCTATAAAGTGATGAGAAGGAGTATTTGAACAAATAAAAACAACGTCAACTGAATTTATTAACTCATTAGAATCTTTAAAATAAACAAAATCATTGCCTAGTTCTTTAGACCTTTTTAAATCACTATCATGAAACCCAATAACTTTATATAAATTTGATTTCTTAAGAAGTTTAAGATGAATAGAGCCTAAATGACCTGTTCCAATAACACCAACTTTTAACATATAATTTTTTTTCAAAAATACAATTCTTATTTATTAATTTTACGATAATTTAAAGCTATTGTTAGACACTTCAAAACATAAAGGATTAAGGAAAAGATTAGTTGATCAGCTAATAAGTAAAGGAATTAGTTCTAAACCGGTAATAAACGCAATTTTACATATTCCAAGACATTTATTTATTGAAAAGGATTTTGAGTCATATGCTTATTTAGACAAAGCTTTTCCTATTGATTCTAATCAAACTATATCTCAACCCTATACAGTTGCTTTTCAAACATCTATTCTAGAAATTGAAAATAACGATAAAGTACTTGAAGTAGGCACAGGTTCTGGTTATCAGACAGCTGTATTAGTTAAGTTAAAAGCTGAAGTTTACACAATAGAAAGGCAACATGTTTTATATAGAAAATCCATGAAGAGATTAAATGAGTTGGGTTATAACCCTAAATCTATTAAATATGGAGATGGCTATTTAGGTATGCCAGAACAAGCACCATTTGATAAGATATTGGTTACCGCAGGAGCTTCAGAAGTTCCTAAAAAACTACTTCTTCAATTAAAAGTTGGTGGAAAAATCGTTATACCTATTGGAAATATTGATCAAGAAATGACTTTGATAGTTAGAAAAAGTAAAACTAAATTTGAGAAAATTAAATTAGGAAAATTTAATTTTGTTCCGATGCTTAAAAACACAAATTAAATTCATTTCTTCTTCAACCTATCTAATTGAATTTTATTCTCTCTGTTTTTAATAACTTGTCTTTTATCATAAGTCTTTTTTCCCTTAGCTAGAGAAATTAAGATTTTTGCAAATCCATTATCATTAATATAAACTTTAAGAGGAATTATAGTTAAACCGGTATTACGAACTTCTTTAAATAATTTTTTTAATTCTTTTTTATTTAAAAGTAACTTCCTTTGACTTCTTGTTTGATGATTATAATGGTTTCCAAAAGTGTATTCATCTATAAACATGTTAATAATAAATAATTCACCTGAGTCACTAAACTCACAAAAACTTTCAGAAATAGAGGCTTTACCATCTCTAATAGATTTAATCTCAGTACCTGTCAATACAATTCCTGCCGAATATTCATCCAATAATTCATATTCGAATTTAGCTTTCTTATTTAGTATATTTACTTTTTTAATCACAGGGTAAAGTTAACAAGTATATTTCACTTTTATGTCGAAAATAAATTGGATTGAAATTAATTCTATAAATGAAGTTCCTAAATCAAAAGACATTAACGTTGTTATTTTTAAACATTCTCCTAGATGTATTATTAGTAAAATTGTTTATAAAAGGTTTGAGTTAGCTTTTAACAAAAAGTTGAATATTCATAATTATATTTACATAGATGTAGTTAAAATGAAAGGATTATCAAATGTTATTGCTAATAAATACAATGTTTTTCACGAGTCTCCGCAGTTAATATTATTAAATAATGATAAGGTTTTATACCACACCTCTCATTCTGATATTAATTTTTCTAGTTTGAATGATCATATAATTTAAATTGTTAATTGTTTTTTGATAATTTATCGTTTTAATCTAATTTATTTATTGGTTTGATCTTTTTTCATGTTTAAGTTTGTTTAAAATTTATAAAATGAGAGTTGACAAGGAAATTAGTGATTTAATTAACAAAGAAGAAATTAGACAATTAAATGGAGTTGAGTTAATTGCATCTGAAAACTTTACTAGTCCTGCAGTTATGGCTGCCACTGGCTCAGTTTTAACAAATAAATATGCAGAAGGATACCCTGGTAAAAGATATTATGGAGGATGTGAAGTTGTAGACCAAATAGAAACCTTAGCCATAAATAGAGCCAAAGAACTTTTTGGGGCTTCTTATGCTAACGTTCAACCTCATTCTGGGTCACAAGCTAACACAGCTGTATATCATGCTTTTTTAGACCCTGGTGACAAAATTCTGGGATTCGATTTATCTCATGGCGGACACTTAACACACGGTTCCCCTGTCAATTTTAGCGGAAGGTTATATGATCCTGTTTTTTATGGAGTTGAAAAAGAAACTGGAATATTAAATTATGATAAAATTTTAGAAATTGCTAAAAGAGAAAAACCAAAACTAATTATTGCAGGTGCTTCTGCTTATTCAAGAGATATTGATTTTGAAAAGTTTAGAGATATTGCTGATCAAGTAGATGCTTTTCTATTGGCAGATATTTCTCACCCCTCAGGTTTAATCGCTAAGGGTATTTTAAACGATCCTATTCCTTATTGTCATGTTGTTACAACTACAACTCATAAAACTCTAAGAGGTCCAAGAGGAGGGTTAATATTAATGGGAGAAGATTTTGACAATCCATTTGGATTAAAATTAAAAAATGGTTCATTAAAAAAAATGTCTTCATTAGTAGATTTAGCAGTATTTCCAGGAAATCAAGGTGGACCGTTAGAACATGTCATTGCTGGGAAAGCGATAGCGTTTGGAGAAGCATTAAAAGATGACTTTATGGATTATATGATACAAGTTAGACAAAATGCAAAAGCAATGGCTGAAGAATTTGTTAAAAGAGATTATAATATAATTTCTGGAGGAACAGATAATCACATGATGTTAATTGATTTAAGAAATAAAAATATTTCGGGGAAAGATGCTGAATTAGCACTAGTTAAAGCTGATATTACGGCAAATAAAAACATGGTGCCATTTGACGATAAATCTCCATTTGTTACATCGGGAATTAGGTTTGGAACTCCAGCAATAACGACTAGAGGTCTCAAAGAATTAGATATGGTTAAAATAGTAGAATTAATAGATAGAGTTATAAAACAACCTGACAATTTTTTAGAAGTTAATAGTGTTAAAAAAGAGGTTAATCTTTTAATGAAAGGAAGGGCATTATTTAATTATTGATTTTCTAATATTTTAATTTCAAATAATTTATTCCAATTTTTTCCTGTAACAAAAAAGGTTTCTCTTTTTTTATTATAAGCGATACCGTTTAACACATCAAGTTTGGAATGTTGTTTTACTCTGGCTTTCAACCCATTAAAATCAATAACTCCCTCAACTTTACCGCTTTTCGGATCAATAATTAAACCTACCTCTTTATTAAATTGGTAAGTATTAGCATATATCTTTCCATTGTGCCATTCTAATTCATTTATTTTTTTAATTATTTTATTATTTGTTACAACACTAAAACTATAAAGTTCCTTTAAGTTTATTGGGTCAAGGACCCATATTTTTTCTGTACCATCTGATTTATATAGTTTTTCACCATCATTACACAATCCCCATCCTTCTAAACTATTTTTGTAATTAAATGATTGAATCAATTTGAAATCATTTTTATTATATACAAAACCAATATTTTCCTTCCATGTTAACTGAAATATTTTATCATCTAGAATCGTTATTCCTTCTCCAAAATATGATTTATCTAGAAATATTTTATTTAAAATTTCTCCTGTTTTAAAGTCTATTTTTTTTAATGTTGAATATCCATACTTTCCTGTTCCTTCATATAAATTATAATCATTATCAAACTCAAGTCCTTGAGTATATGAATTCATGTCGTGATCAAATTCATTTATAATTTTATAAGTATAAAGCTTAGGTTTAGTATTTGAGTATATGATTATATCTTTTTGAACAATAAAATTTTCATTATTCACCTTAAAGGAAGCTCGCAATGTGTTTACTCCCAATTTATTATTTAAAACATGTTTTGTTTCAATTTTAATGTCATCTATAGAAAAAATTAAATCTGTTAAAAGATTGTTAGAGGGATTGTTTATTGCCAAATTTATAATGTTACCATTATTTAAATACTCATTTGATTTAGAAATGTCTAAAGAATAGTTGTGATTTACTTTAACTCCACAAGAGAAAAGTATAAATGAAATTAATAATATAAATAATTTAATGATTCTCATGGATGAAATTTATTAGTCAAATTTAAATATTAATAATTAACCCTTAACATATTTAATTATAAAAACTTATATCTATATATTTGCAGTGGGCAAGTCTTACACAACCAGCTCCTATTTAATCCCCCAGGGTGGGAACACAGCAAGGGTCGATGGTTGTAGCGGTGTGATGTAAGTAGCTTGCCCTTTTTTTATGTCTAAAACAGTTCTAGTTACTGGTGCTTCATCTGGAATAGGTAAATCTATTGCACTCTTTCTATCTTCTAAAGGTTTTAATGTTTACGGTACATGTAGAAATCCCAAAAAGTATGATATCATTAAATTCAAGCTACTAAAATGTGATATTACTAATATAGAACAGATTAAGAGCGCCGTTAGTCATATTGTAAAAAAAGAGGGTAGGTTAGATGTATTAATTAACAATGCTGGGATAGGTATTACTGGCCCTATGGAAGAAACTTCAGAATCAGATATAAAATCAGCCTTTGAAACGAATTTTTTTGGACCTATAAATATTATCAAGGAATGTATTCCTTCAATGAGAAAACATAAAACTGGATTGATTATTAATATTACGTCAATTATGGGATATTTTGCTCTACCATATAGAGGTGTTTATAGCGCTACTAAAAGTTCAATGGAAATAATTGGAGAAGCATTTAGTATGGAATTAAATAAGTTTAATATTAAAGTTGTTAATATTGCTCCTGGTGATTTTAAGACTGATATAATTTCTAGAAGGATAAATAGTCCAAGTTTTCCAGAATCTTTATATAAAAAAGATTATAAAAAAAGCATCAATTCTGCTAACAATCACGTAAAGAATGCTCTTTCTCCTGAAATTATTTCAAAATTAGTTTTCAAAATAATTAAATCTGAAAACCCTAAAATTCACTATAAAGTAGGTACGTTTATTCAAAAATTTTCAATAGTTTTAAAAAACATTTTACCAGATAGACTGTTTGAAAAAATATTACTTTATTATAATAAAAATTAAAAACATTATTTATGAAATTCTTTATTGATACTGCAAATCTAGAACAAATTAAAGAGGCACAAGATTTAGGTGTACTTGATGGTGTGACTACAAATCCATCTCTAATGGCTAAAGAGGGTGTCACAGGTCACCAAAATATTTTAGATCACTATGTGAAAATTTGTAATATAGTTGATGGAGATGTTTCTGCTGAAGTAATTTCTACTGATTTTAAAGGAATGGTTAAAGAAGGAGAAGCTCTAGCTAAATTACACTCTCAAATTGTAGTAAAAATTCCAATGATTTTAGAAGGCATAAAAGCGATTAAGCATTTTTCAAATAAAGGAATTAGGACTAATTGTACTCTAATTTTTTCTGTTGGTCAAGCTCTTATTGCTGCTAAAGCTGGAGCAACCTATGTTTCACCCTTTATTGGAAGGTTAGACGATATTTCAACAGATGGTTTAAATTTGATTTCTGAAATTGCAAATGTTTATGACAATTACGCTTTTAATACGCAAATACTTGCTGCTTCAATACGTCACACTATGCATGTTATAGATTGTGCTAAGATAGGTGCTGATGTAATGACAGGACCTCTTTCTTCAATTAAAGGTCTTATTAAGCATCCTTTAACAGACATTGGTTTAGAAAAATTCCTTACAGATTTCAGAAAAGGTAATTAATTTGTATTAAAAAGTTTCTCAAGTTCAGTAACGTTTAAAATTTTTTTTATTTTACCATTTTTATTAGTTATTATAACTTTATTTAAATTGTTGAGTATCATTTTTTTGCTCATATCATCAAAATCAACTGATCTAAAATGATGTAAGTTTTTTCTTTTTTTAAGTAAGTTGATTATTTTTTTCCATTTAAAATTATCATCATTTATATTAATTGTATGAATATTATAATTTGAGTTTGAATTTAATATTTTGTTTATTCTATTAAAAAGAGTAATTTGATGTGAGTTTTGATCGTAAGACCAAAAAACATAAACAATAGGTTTATCATTATAGAAATCAGCTATATCTTTTACTACACTTTTTTCGTTAACTAAATTTACTTGAGGAATATTGTTATTAACTTGAAGTGAAAAAATATTATTGTATAACTCATTAATTTCTTTGTTAGTAGATGTGTTATTAGAATATTCTAAGAATTTATTTAGAAATGTGTTAATATTCATCAGTTCTGATTCTTTTAACAAATATTCAAATCCTATATATCTATATATTTTTGTTTTAATTATTGGATGAGTTATATTTCTATTAACAAACTCTAATCTTTTTAAATTATAATTTAATGAATTATGAGAATCAGTATTAACATTTTGATTAGAATGATTGATTGTTCTTGAA
>Ga0209502_10000266_pt1 | contig 59084 bp, 43 predicted proteins | sample ArcticOcean_MG_C_10_FD_187442 | JGI IMG/M metagenome (GOLD analysis project Ga0209502, IMG submission 187442) | Marine microbial communities from western Arctic Ocean - ArcticOcean_MG_CB11_90 (SPAdes) (version 2) | ecosystem: Environmental > Aquatic > Marine > Oceanic | place: Arctic Ocean... | reverse complement strand
AACAAAAATCAATGCCCCGCAAGCCGCGGGATAAAGGACTCACGTTAGCTTATTGGTCGCTTGCAATGATGCCATCGCGTAGGGCTCAGACGAGCGTGATCGATAGCAAAACGCTCTCCCTCGTCGCGTAAAAATTAAGCGACGGCAAGACGAGCCCGCAAATTTTAGGGGTTTAGCCTTGGCATCGGTAACAACAAGAATAGCCAGCCGCATATCATCATGTGACGCTATCGGGGCAACTTATTTTCGGCCATTAAAGACATTTTCATCGTTATCACGAACGATCGTTGTTTGCAGATTAACAGGGTCTGAAGATGTCACACGCGGCTCAGTCAGCCCGCACTAGGCAGCGCCATATTGCCAACGTTTTAACTTTGGCGCTCGATACCTAAAAGGCTTTATTCAGCAGGTCGCTCAGTAGCTAGCCCAGGTCAAGTTGGCATCAGAAAACGCCCTTAGAGACTGACTTATATTTAGACAAAAAAAACGGGCGCTTTATGCGCCCGTTTTCTGTTACTCACCTATCTGTTACTCCCCTAACTGGGTTTTACTGGCCCATTGAATACGTAAATTCTAGGCCGTACATGCGCGGGGCGGTTGTTCCAGCGGAATGACGGAAGAACTCACCTTCACCCTCTCTGACAACCTGAAGAACACCAACATCATCAAAAATGTTGTTCACAAAACCCGATATCACCCAGTTGCCAGCGGCAGACGTCCAAGTAGCCCGGACATCCGTTCGGTCATAGGACTCAGCTTTCTCCTGTTCGGATTCAAAAGGCGAGTAGTAAACCTCATCAATCCAGGAGTAAACACCGAATAGCTCTAGCCTTGAGCCGCCCGCAAGAGGCATTTCGTAACTGGCAAACGCTGTGTACTTGAGCTCAGGAACCTGAAGGATCTGGTTACCATTGATGTTTTGAGTCAACTTGTTGGTATCTGGGAACAGCGATTCCGGCGTATTAACCTGCGCTGGATCCTGTATGAACAAATCTTCTGTATACTCACTTGGCGTATAACTAAAGTTACCGCCAAGCGTCCATCGATCAGAAGCCAACCACAGCGCCTCTGCCTCAATTCCCCAGATTTCAGCACCCGGCGCAGGCAATACCGACGTTGTTGTGCCCGGAGCACCTCCTGCGACTAATGGCGGCGTGACTTCAGTGGCTACGGTATGAATGGATTCATAATCGTAGTAATAGAAGGAACCATTCAATTGCAGCGAATTATCCAGCAGCTGGGTCTTGTAACCAAACTCGTAGGCCAGTAGCTCCTCAGGATCGTAATCCGGCGTGGCGCTGAAGAATACAAGGTTGTTACCACCGGAACGGTAACCAGAGGTTGCCGACAGGTAAAGCAATGTGCTGTCCGTGACGTTCCAGTCCAGGTTAATTCGGCCGGTTGTTTCGGTGTCCGTGCGCGTAAACGCTCTGTAAACGCTGAGCGCAACTGGAATTCCACCGTTGACTGCTTTCTCAGTTCCACGCCAACCACCCGGCACGGTTGCATCTGGCACTACGCCGCCGTTAATCTGGTTGTAGCTGAATATGCTCAAACCGAATGCTGGTAAGAAACCTGGTGCAATCTCGTCATAACGGAACAGGTTCTCTTCCGCATCGACTTCATCTTCTGCGTAGCGAATACCAACCGTTAACGTGAAGGTCTCATTGATGTCCCAGACGCCCTGAGTGTATGCCGCGAAAGCCTTCCTGTCTGTTTGCGTGTGGTACAACAAATCGCTACCGACACTGTTAATGCCATGCGCCACATCTAAATCAGGGTTAGTGCCGTCATCACCACCCCAGACGCCAACATGCAGGTTGTTATTCTCCGATGGCGCGGGATTGTTAGAAGCGTAGTTGACCTCACACTGAGGCTTACGCGTTGCAGGATCCCGACATAAAGCCCTTGCCGAGTGCAGCGTCGGCATCACACCGTTGAACGTACTGGCAGGAATGCCGGCGGGATTGCCAGCACCAATAACGCCTGGCAAGATTGACACAACAATTGAGTCAAGTGGCGCACCATATATTGCGGCGGTATTATCTTGGTAGGGACGACTGTATCTATCTCCGCCCACTGAGGAGTAGTAATCACCGCGCTGATCAATCACGGCATCATAGAAGAAGATACCTGATGTAACAGAGAGGTTTTCGCTGATATCCCAGAACGCCTGAAGCTCATGAGAGTCGTAGCGTGCTTCGTGATTGACATAAAACTGACGATCTTGATATTGACTAGCCGTATTATCATCGTCGGTAGTCCGCTCGTAGGAAAGCTTGTTGTAACCATAGATGTACTTGATTTCCAGGCTATCTGTTGCTTCCCACGTCATGCTGAACTGCGTGCCCTGCTGATTGAACTCTTCACGGTTCAAGCCATTCGTCGCAGCACAGACATCGTCACCCCTAATGTCACCGCTGAAGACACATTCATTGTATCTAGCGGCACTTTCCGGGGTGGTGACACCAAACCCGTCAAGGGAGGCTGCTGCGTTGCGGAAACCATTAAACTCAGCAAGGTCAACGCCCAACCGGTTATGCTGTGACGGCACGTTTGCGCCCGAAGAAGGATCAACGAAATTCAGAATCGGCCGTGATGCATCATACCAGGAGTTTTGTCCGAAATTAGCAGGATCCGTATTGGCTGTGTCGATTGCCCGATATCCAGCCACCACATCCGTGGTATTCCTGAATGATTGGCCCTCCTCGTCCAGGACAACAAGGCCGCCACCGTTGGCGCCACCAAAATCACGGTCAATCTCCATCTTATTAAACCGCACGTCAAATGACAGCGTGTCGGTTGGCGTGTATCGGAACTGCGCTGCTAAATTCCTGGTACCTAGCCCGTCTAGGTCACTGCCGGGACCAATTTCTTCCACCACACCGTCTCGGTCACGCGTACTAAAATTCACTCGCGCAGACAATCTATCTTCAATCAGTGAACCGTTAATCATGCCGTAAGTTTCAGCGGTGCCAAAATTGCCGACAATACCTTTTACAGCGTAGTCAAACTCATGACTGGGCTTTTTGTAAAGAATGTTAATCGCACCACCAACCGCATTACGGCCGTAAAGGGTGCCCTGTGGTCCACGCAGGACCTCGACTCGTTCAACGTCCCAAAAGGTAGCAGCCGTGGCTGTCAACAGATCTTCTGAATAGACCCCGTTCATGTAGGTCGCAACACCAGGGTCGCCGCCTAATGCTCTGAAGTTACGGCCAACACCGCGAATGGTTGCGTCATAGGGCTGGATGGTCGTTGCCGGCACAAAGTTCTGCAGGTCTTCCTGATTACGAATACCAAAATCATCAAGCATCTCGCCTGTGAAAGCTGTAATCGAAATTGAAGTATCCTGAATCGACGCTTCACGTCGTTCCGCGGTTACAATCACTTCCTCAATTTGCCGACCCGATTCCTCGGCAAAAACGGATGTGCTCATCATCGACAATGAACCCATCACAGATACTGTCGTCAGGAGCGCGAGTCGCCCCCCCATTGCTAATCTAGTCATTTATTTTCCCCATGACATTATAAGTCGCGCCACCTTCTCTGGGGTGGCTCACGGCGCAGGAGAATATTCAAAACCTAAAGGTTTTAAGGTTTGATACGGCATCCAAAACCCTGCTGCAGCATTCAATCATCTGAGTAATCTAAAACATATGCCTATGGACCAAATTTATAACTGTCCATATTTTGTCAATATCGAAGTTGCAACAAAACGACTGACCTGCGGGGGGAGGATCGAACGAACAAACGACCTTGCTAAGGTTTCTCAACAGGACTCGCGCACCACAAACTCGGCGACCCGACCAGACACAATATCATCCACAAGACCATTCACAAGACCATTCACAAGACCATTCACAAGACCATTCACAAGACCATCCACAAGAGCGAGTCTGGTCAAAGATCTTCATGCCGACATAATGGGTGGCGTTGGTCGTTCGGATCAGCGCCAGTATGACCAAGCTAACAGACGACAGCGTTTTTAACCTGGCATAGGACGAAGAGGATTTCGGCCGTCCCAGTTTTTGGCGGCATCTTCGACCAAATGAGCAACGTCGTTGAAGACATTCGAATTTTCCCAGACTTCCGTAAAGTGCCCAACATGTTTCCTGGTATCAAAGTAAGCCAGTTCTGCGCGGCTGACGGTGCAAGAGAACGCTTCCTCACAACCTTGCTCCAGGAACGTCGCTTTAGCCAGTTCGAAGCTAACCGGCATAATGCCGAAATGATGCAACCCTACGTGTCCAGCAGGATTCGTTTCGTTGTAAATTGAAGGCGCACCGTTATGCTGGTAAATAAGCTCAATCTGCATGTCGCCGCTATTACCCAGCGCAATATCAACATCAACGGCGCAGGGTTGACCACGATAGATTTGTTCTCTAAGCGCACAATGCTTAATGATAAAGAAAGGTCCGGCCCCGACCACATCCACCCAGTATTTTATGGCTTCGTCTAGATTGCTAACGACATAGCCAAGCTGTCGAATCGTGTTCAGGGGTTGCATTGCAGGTCCTTTAGTTAGTTACATTATGGGCACTCTCATGGGCACTCTCATGGGTACTCTCATGGGTACTATACGCTCGACACTCTGCAGGCCGCGCTGGCAGCTGAGTGCCTGACTTTCTGCACGACGACTTAGGCTTACGACATTAGAGCGACTAAACTTAAAATACTAACTTTCACTCAAGATCGCAGCGCGAACCCGGCGATGCTCTGCGCGTGAAAGATCGTAAAAACTTGCGGCAACTACAGTGACGCCGATCATGATCAGAACGCCAGGGCCCATCGCCATAGCGAGGGTCCGCAAGGACTCTGGATTAATCGTCTCCACCGTTGCATTGCGCTGAATGCCTGCTAAATCTACTACAACGCCGGAGATAACGATCCCAAAACCACCAATTGCCTTCGCCGCGAACGAAGAAGCCGCAAAATAGATGCCTTCGCTTCTGCTGCCGTGTTTTTCCTCATGCTGGTCGGTAATATCTGCGATCATCGAACCTATCATCACTGTCAAAACGCCAATACCCATGCTGCAAATAGCGTTAGATGTCATCACCAGATAAAACAACAAGGGGTCTCCTGGTTTCGGGAAGAGCCCCAACAGGCTAAGGATAATAGGCAATGTATTCCAGACGGCATACCAGATCAGCCCTCCCATTAACAACGTCTTCTTTTCCTGAAAGACTCGCCCCAATGGCGCCGCCAGTCCAGCACCTATAAAACTACCAAGGACAGAAGCTGGAAAACTAAGCCCAATTAACTCCAGGCTGAATTGAAAGTAAAGAGTGCCTAAATATATCGACAAGGCCGACACCATACCCATCGTCATACCAAAAAGCACCGCGGTTAGAACAACCGCCTTAAACGATCGCAACCCAAAAGCCATGGTGGCCTCACGCATGACCTGTTGCAAACTAAAACGATGCCCATTGGGATTCGCCTGTGGTAGGTACGGAATATGGCTATGGGTTCCATAAGCGGTCAAAAGAACACCGGCGAAAATAATAATAGAGAACATTGCTGCGAATCTTGGATAGGCCGCTGGGTTTAATTGACCATTAGGGTAATCAGGCGTCGCGCCGAAAAATATCTGCAAACCGATCAGGAATACCATCAGCGTACCAACAGATTGCAACAATGATCGAAGGGAGGACAACAACGTCCGCTCGTGGTAATCGGTAGAAAGCTCGGCTGTGAGCGAAGTGTGTGGAATTGAATAGACTGACTGTGTCGTTCGGGTCAGGACTGAAAACACAACTAACCAGATAAAGACCTGCGTTTCGGTAAGTCCCGCAGGCGGCGAAAACAAAAAGTAAAAACAAATCGCAAAGGGTGCCGCGGCGGCATACATGAACGGATGTCGACGCCCCCAACGATGGCGAACACCATCGGACCAGGAGCCAATGATTGGATCACTCACCGCATCGACCAGCAGCGCGATAACAATCGCCAAACTCGCCAGGAAACCAGACAGACCCAATACCTGATTGTAGAAAAACAGCAGAAAAAAACCGAAAGACGTTGACTGCACGCCCTCGGGTATTTGTCCTGCAGCGAACATAAGCCGCACTCGCCAGGTTAACGTTCCCGCTGCCGTTGTGGTCACAGATTTCCTCCTTACTCAGTTACAACTAGTCAGGCGAAGACCAAGCACTGCCCTAAGTCGTCCAATGTGACGTGTTACTGCAAAGAAACTGTTGATGATTTTACCAAACCAACTTATCAGCGGTTGCAGCCGCGGACCAAGACAATAACTCACAGTTCTCCGCGAATGCAAAACAATCGTTGTTCATTGCAAAGCGGAGGTCAGTGACGAAGGTCCCCGACGAAGGTCCCCGACGAAGGTCCTTGACGAAGGTCCCCGACGAAGGTCTCTGCCTAACGATATGGCAGCCTGATTTTAAAAGGTAGGTCTGTCGAAACAATAATCTTCAGCCAACAAGTTGCCAAAGGCCTTCCCCTCTGCTGCGGGAACATACCAGTAACTATTTTCACGACAAGCAACAGTAACGAAAATTGCTGCTGAATTGAGCTGCCTGATGTTTGGCTCAGCTTTTTTCGGACGCTAGAAATTTGACGCACTGAAAACAATACATGTATATTGATTTTATCTGCCAGCAATTGGGTCGTGCTAATCGACAAGACAACGCACAATCAGCAGACACCGACCATTAACAAAAATAGACTGCGTGCGGGTATCGTTACTTGAGTCCCTCATTCCTAACTTCACACGAAGCTAAAAAGGCAAAAAAATGGCGCAAATTGAACGTGAATTTCTTGAACGGACCGAGCCTACCGAAAGAGCATTCAAGGCCCCTCCATTTATCCCGCGTGTTAAAAACGCTGACCTGGGCCTAGAAAAGCTTGGTGGCGAAAGATACTACTCACCGGCTTTTATGAAGGCCGAGTGGGACAAGATCTGGACCAAAACCTGGCAACTCGCCGCGCGGGTAGATGAGTTTACGGAGCCCGGCGCCTTTTATGTGCACGAACTGGGCAAAGAGTCTTTTATCTTTGTGATGGGTGACGACAGGCAGATACGTGGCTTTTACAACGTATGCCAACACCGGGGGAATCGCCTCTGCCAATCTGACCTGGGTGTCATGGACACCTTTACCTGCCCGTTTCATGGCTGGAAGTGGAACACTGACGGCACCCTAAAGCAGGTAGCAGACCCACAGTTCTTCCGCCAATTCGATGCCGGTATTCCAACCGAGGAGTTGGGACTAACGCCCGTGAAAATAGCATTCTGGGGTGGCTGGGTGTGGTTCAACATGGATCACGACGCTTGCCCTTTGCAAGAATACCTGGGTGAAGCTGGCGTGCAATTAGAAACCTACGAGTTTGAAAAATTTCACCTTCTGAACTACCAGACGTTTGAATGGAATGGCAACTGGAAGCACGCTTGGGATGCTTTTAACGAAAGCTATCATTTCGGTGAGCTACATCCCGATATGATCGAATTCGGTGAAGGTCATGACATACCCATTGAGCTATTGGGCATTCATTCACGCATGATCAATTTCAATCGGACCGTCAGCGAAATTGTCGAAGACCAGGATACCATCACCCCCCTGCGGCAGCACATGATGTTAGGTGATCAGGAGGGACGACGAAAGAACGAAACTAAAGGCTACACTGGCTCTGCCAAAGACGTGCACTTAGAAGAAATTCGCCGCCGACGGGCTGTTGAAGATGAGAGCTACCTTCCCTTTGAACAGATGAACGACGAACAACTTGTTCATCAGTATCATTACAGCTTTTTCCCTAGCGCGACCTTTACCCAAACCCCAGAGTCCGGTGCAGTATTCAGGTACCGTCCTCACGCCACAGACCCAAACATCTGTTACTACGACTTTTTTGTCATGTCGCATCTGCCACCGGGCACACCGAAGCAGGAGCGACCCGAAAACAAAACTCACCGACACGTCGATGGCATTGACTACGCCGAGGCCTTTGGTGGCACGTTTGACCCTGTATTGGCCAACGTCCTTTCCCAGGATGGATCCAACATGACGACAATGCAGGCTGGCGTGAAATCCGATTCATTTAAGGGCATGAACTTGTGTGATCAGGAAATTCGATTACGCCACTTTCACAAGATCATTGACGATTTTATTTCTGGCGAGACAACCACGCGTAACCTTCCCGATGGAGAAGCCTATCTCGACAGAAATCCAACGATCATTGGTTAAAAACAGAACATTTGATGAGCACTTCGACGACCTGGAAGCCAATGGTTTTTGTGTTGTCGAAAATGTGCTGACCGCAAATGAAGTCTCCGGCATACGGGAAAAACTCCTGCTTGCTGCAACTGAAAGCAATCGTCGGGGTGTACCCACCCACATCCCAAGTCTGGACCCGAATGACGCAAACGTTCGAGTATTTAATCTACTAGACCTGGACCCTGTTTTCCTGGAATTAATGGAACGACCAAAAGCAATACAGTTTGTAAAAGCACTGGTTGGCGATGACTTTATCGTTTCAAACTTCACGGCGAACATCGCCCGCCCGGGCGCCCAGTCGATGCACGCGCACTCAGACCTGGGTATCGTTTTCCCAGGCCCATGGCTTAAACCTTGGTCCATGAATGTTCTGTGGTGTCTGGATGATGTTCACCATGACAATGGCGCTACCCGCTATTTACCCGACAGTCATAAAATAACGTGCGCGAAAGATGTTCCTACCGACATGCTCGATAATATGCAGTCGTTTAACGCAAAAGCAGGTTCCATCATCATCATGGATGGCAGGCTTTGGCACACATCCGGTGAAAATGTAACGGAAAACGAGGAACGCGCGATCGTCTTTGGTTATTACTCTGCCGCGTTTCTTCGTCCGCAGGTAAACTGGAACGTCTTGCTGGCGGAATCCACCCAACGAAATTTATCGCCGCAAACGAGACGGTGGCTTGGGTTAAATGGTACCGCAAACATGCTAAGCGTAGACTTTGTTGAGCGTCCAGACCAACTCAGCACTCAAGAGTAGGAGAGGTGACGCCAAAGTGCGATGTCTATCTGGTCGCAGGGGGTAGATTCCACGATATTGATTTCGCCCGGCTGACGCTGTTGAAACTGCTCGCAGACCGAGATGAACCCTACGTTCAAGTCGGGTCAGATTTTTCCAATACCGAACAAATCCTCGCCTCGGATTTTCTGGTCACGTATACCTGCGACATACGTCCAACACTCGAACAGCAGGCCACCTTAAAAACATTTCTTGAAAAAGGTGGTCGCTGGTTTGCGTTGCACGGCACAAACTCACTGTTGGATTTTGATACCACCGGTGGTCCTATAGAAGCCTTTGGTGTCACAATTCCCGGTGTTCCCTATGCGCCAGATCTAGCCCCCGACTACATGGCCCTGATCGGCACGCGGTTTATTACCCATCCGCCAATTCAGGCTTTTCGAGTAACCGTTACCCAACCCGACCACCCGCTTGTCGCAGGGATCTCCGATTTCACGACTGAAGACGAGCCTTATTGTTGTGAGGTCATCGGAGACATCGATATCCTGTTGGAATCCAGATACAGCAGCAAGACCATGTCAGCGTTACCTGACGGCTGGGATGATCCCGAGCGAGTCCACCCGCAAATGTATCTTAAGAAAGTCGGGCGTGGTGAAATCCTCTACCTCATGCTGGGTCATTGCTGCGGGCGCTTTGACATGCAGCCCATCATGCAAGAATGCGATAGTGTTAGATGCAGTTGGGATTTACCGGTTTACGACGAGTTGCTTAAGCGAGGAATTTCCTGGGGAATAGGTTATACAAGCCGCTAAATCGCAGAACAGCGGTGGCTTACCCCAGGGATAGTTAGCGCTAACGAACAGCCAGCAATTCAACCTCAAACACCAGCGTCGTATTACCCGGTATAGGTCCAACGCCATTGGCACCGTATCCTAGTTCTGATGGAACAATCAGCCGCCATTTGTCGCCCTCTTTCATCATCTGTAACGCTTCTGTCCAACCCGCTATAACACCGTTAACGGGAAGATCTATTGGCTCTCCTCGGTCCACAGAACTATCAAATACCCTGCCGTCTTCGAATGTACCATGGTAATGCGCGCTAACCGTGTCCGTTGGACCCGGAGTTGCACCGGAACCACTGGCCAATACCTCGTACTGCAAGCCTGAATCTGTTGTTGTTACATCACCCATCACAATCCTTTAAATATAGCTAAACAACCGATATGTTGGCATGTATCGATCCAAAAAAGAAATACCCTACGGCACTAACCATATTAGGGCAAAACGAGCCGGCCAACCCCAACGCTACCCCTATAACGGTTCTTAGTAGCTACAGGCGCTGGCCAATCGCCATTTTGCAGGGGTTCTTTCCAACCACCGCTAGACCCAAGGCTACAAAGCAGCGGGATTAATCACACTGCCATTATCCACGCGTAATTCCGCGCCATTGATGAACTTAGCCTCATCCGAAGCAAGAAACAGCACGGCGTAACCTACATCCATCGGCTCACCACGCCCCGGACTGGGTATCTGCTGTTCTAGTGGCACTGGCGCGGGTCGCTCGACACCCCGCGCTTGAGCCGCGGCGGCTGCATCCTCATACAATTTTTCGATCAATGGTGTCTGGATCACGCTGGGGAAAATGCAGTTGACCCTGATGTTGTAGCGAAGTTGTTGGCAGTGGATCGCAGCATGCGATGTCATCGTTCGGATGGCACCCTTACAGGCCCCATAAGCAAAGCTAGTGTGGTATCCCAGTAATGCCGTTGTAGACGCTATATTGACAATCGCACCCAACTTACCATTCGCCTTGATCGTCTGGATACCATACTTGATGCCAAAAAATGTACCGTCCATATGGACGCGCTGATGGATTCGATATTGATCCCAGGTGACCTCCTCGACCGAACCCGGTATGAACATACCGGCATTGTTAACCACAACATTTAGTTCATCGAAATGAGCCAGGGTTTGCTTGATGACAAGCTGCCATTGATCTTCTTCAGCGACGTCGTGCTCCAGAAAAATAGCGCCGTTACCTGCCGCATGCGCCGCCTCTTCCCCGTTTTCCTTGCTGATATCAGTAATGACCACTTTTGCGCCCTCTTTAGCCAACGCGATCGCATCGGCGCGCCCCAGCCCTGAACCACCACCGGTCACCAGGCAAACTTTATCTTCGACTCTACCCATCTGCATCTTCCTTCAAATAATCAAAAAAAGGCCAACAATAAGTCCATATCAATTCGAGCCAGGCGCTTTGAACTAGCCGATGGTATCTATCATCTAATCCTCTACAAACCCTGGCCAGGTAGCCATGTAGTCGATGAATTTTACAGAAAGGCCTTCATCCGCAAGATAGCGCCTGGTGACAGGCAGAGACACCGGTATAAAGCCTGCATCTGCGACGTAACGGTTAGGAAAGTCATGTTGCAGGATTGCCGCTCGACCGAGCATGATCCAGTCAATGTCATAATTCATTGCCTGCTCAGCTAACTGCGGTGTACCGATCTTACCGGCGACACCCAGTTTCACTCGGCCCCGCTCAAGGCCGGCGAATAATTCCAGCAGTGAGCGGCCTGTAAACGTTTCATCCACGGGTTCCTTGAAAACATCCCACAATGACATGTCAAGGAAGTCCAGGCGATCATCGTTCAGGCAAAGCGTCGCCATTTCCAGGGCTTCCTGAGTATCAATACCGAACCTCTCCGGAGACAGCCTTACCCCTAGCTGAAAGTCCTGACGACAGTTGTGACGAACACCATCAATGATTTCTTCCAAGATGCGATATCGATTCTGCAGCGACCCGCCGTACTCGTCTTCCCGCCGATTGGTTTCTTCACTGAAGAACTGACAAAGGACGTAGCCATGGGCACCATGTAATTCAACACCATCAAAGCCAGCCTGGTCACACCGCACTGCAGCAGCAATGAAATCGTCTCGCAGTTGACGCACTTCACCAGTGGAGAGTGCACGAGCCCCGGTTTCTTCATCATCGGATGCACTGACAGGTGCCTGTCCAATCATTTCTTCTGGCGACCGCATGCCCGCGTGGTGCAGTTGGGCATTCGCCAGGCTACCTTCTGACTTGATTGCCTCTGCCAATCGGCTCAGGCCTTCAATATGCTGGTCGCCAAAAGCACCCAACTGCCCGGGAAACCCCTTGCCGATTTCCTGCACATGAGCAGCGCAGGTCATGGTCAGGCCAAAACCACCTTGTGCCCGCTTCGTTAGCCAGTGAAATTCCTCATCAGACAGAATACCGTCCTCATGGCTCTGCCAGTTTGTCAGGGGCGCCAACATGAAACGGTTTTTCATCGGCCGGCCACGCTGAAACTCCAAAGGAGTCAGTAACTTTGTCATTGATATAATTCTTTAGGGAAAAACGGAATTATGCCTGCACGCGGACACGATGCGTACGCCGTTGATGAGCAACATCTGCAGGTATCAATAAAATATATGTGGCACCAGAATATACGGGGCAGGGCTATCTCGGCCAACGCTTTGCTTTTACAGAGTTTTCTTGTGTTTTGAGTATATCGAGCCACCAGCAGTGGCAACTAAGCTCTAGTGGCCAGCCAAATGACGTGCCGAGACCCTTTCCCCTTATGCGCACGAACTCGCTGTTCGTTAACCAGGAAACCGGCTTTCTTTAGCAGGGCCGTAAATCGCGGCGCCGATGTTGCTGACCAAACGGCCAGCACACCTGACTTGCGAAGCGCTTGGTAAGCCGACTCTAGCCCTTGCAGGGAATAAAGGTCGTCGTTTTCCGGGTGCGTCAATCCTTCAGGTCCATTATCAACATCCAATAATATCGCATCGTATTCACCCGAAGCACGATTGATCATGTCACCCACGTCTGCAATCGTCACCTGCACGCGTTTGTCCAACAGGGGCGCCCCGGCGCAGCCACCAAGCATTTCGCGGTTCCATTTCAAAACACCTGGAACCAGTTCGGCTACCTCAATTTTCGCGCCCTTGGGTAAAGTATCCAGCGCGGCTGCAAGCGTGAACCCCATGCCTAAACCACCAATTAGTATTCTGGCTGATGCTACCGTTCTACAATGGGCGCATGCTAATGCCCCCAAAGCGTCTTCCGAACTGTGAGTGCGAGAGTTCATAAGATCGCCCTGTGATCCCGATATTCTGATGGAAAATTCGTCGCCGCGACTCAGCAGACGCAACTGACCACCATTTCGCGGTATATCGGCCGTGTCCAATAATTCCCATCTATTCACTAGTCTACTTTTCCCCGTTTCAATTAGTTGCTCTCAATGAGTTGGTCTCAATGAGCTGGTCTCAATAAGTTTAGTTACTGTCAATTAGCAGGCTTAGATCAAGCTCTCTGTACCTACCGTTCGGATTTGGTCTATCAAACCCTGTGATGGCGGCCTTAACCTGATCCATTTCACAATGCATTTCCAAGTAACCGGACAACTTTGATCTAACCATTGCAAGAACAAAAGGCCTACTAACCTTATGCGGATAGCGCAGGACCCTCGCCCGCAGCGCCTCTCCACAGCTCTTTCTGGGAAAGCACATATCTAGTCTGTAGAACTTCTGATCTAGATCAAGTCTCTATTGTGTTTATTTCATCAAACAGGCAGTTCGCGCTCTTTTTATTCGTTGGTATCGAATTATTCTTGTCGAATAATCGGTATTGAAATGAACGCTGAAATCGCCGCGCAGCGACCGTGTTATTTCAAACGAAAAAGACTTTGTTGACGACCAGCAAGACAGCCTGACGCTCGAACTCGCCACCTATTCACCTATTCACCTATTTACCTATTTACCTATTTACCTATTTACCTATTTACCTACTTACCTACTTACCTACTTACCTATTCACCAGCACAATTCGTTACACTGATAATCCAGCCCAGAAAAGAGCAATAGAATGCAGATTCCAGAATCATTCTCGCCCGGTGAAGTAGCAACCGGGGACCGTGGCCAATTGGCGCACCCTGCAGCCATCGCGCACAGTCAGCGCCTGGTCAAAAAACTCTACAAGGTTGGTGACAAAGCCTGGTCGCTCGTTGGCAACGGCCTCTCAAACCAGTCTTTTGTAGAGGGACCAGAAGGGCTTATTGTTATCGATACCGGTGAATGCATTGAAGAAATGTCGGCTGCGCTGGAAGAAATAAGAAAGGAAACCAATGCGCCTCTGGCGGCCTGTATCTATACCCATTTTCACTACGTTGGCGGTACAGCAGCGCTACTGGCCGAAAATCCAGACCTTCCAATCTGGGGGCATACCGGTATTCAGGCTAACCTAAAACGTTTCGGGGGCGAGGTTGCACCAAGAGTGACCAGAGGACTGGTGCATCAATTTGCCGTCATGATGCCAGATGAAGGACCAGACGGTGTCGTAAACGTTGGGCTGGGTAATTTTTATCGTAACCCAGCACATGCCCCCTTTACCGGCGGCCACGTTCCTGCACAGCATACTTTCGACAAGCCTACGAAAGCGTCAATCGCTGGGCTGGACGTTGAATTTTATCCCGCACCCTCTGACGCAACAGATTCTGTAACAATATGGTTTCCGGCATTGAAGCTCGCGGTCAACAACCTACTCTGGCCAACGCTTTTCAACGTGTTCGCCATTCGCGGCGAGGAATACCGTGACCCCAGGATACTACTGAAAGGCTTGGATAAACTTGCCGGACTTGGCGCGGGCGACCTGATTGGCGCTCACGGTTCGCCGTTATTTGGTACTGCAAACATCGCAGAACGCGTCCGCGATTACCGCGATTCAATTCAATTCATGTGGGATCAGACCGTGCGCTGCGCCAATCTAGGCTTGACGTTAAATGAGACGATTGCCGCCATCCGCCTGCCCTCATATTTCCAAAACCATTACACCACCCAACAATTTTATGGCGTAGTAGAACACCACATTCGACAGATCTACACTGGCCTGTTTGGATGGTTTGATGAAGACGAAGCGAACCTGTTTCCCACACCGGCACCACAACGGGCGCAGAAGCTCATCAACGGTTTTGGCGGCATCAGCAAGGTGCGCGCAGAAATAGATGAGGCACTTGCAGCGCAGGACTTCCGATGGGCTATCGAGGTGTCGTCCTGGCTAGTAAGATCCGAAGTCAACGAGACAGGCAGAGCAGACGCCGGCGAGACACAAGACCGAGCACGACTTGCCCAGGCATTACGCGGCGTTGCGCAGTCTACAACATCAGCCAATATCAGAAACTGGTGCATAACACGTGCTCTGGAATTAGATGGCACGATCAACATGGAGCGCTTTCGTGTCCATCGGTTTCACAAACGGGAGGTGCTAAACCGTCCGCCCGGCGAATCCCTTGCGCTATTGCGAGTGCTGCTCGTGCCGGAAAAAGCAACTGAAATGGAAGATGAAATCATGGTGACGTTCTCTGACGGGAGCAGTGCCGGCCTTGCCCTGCGCCACTGTGTCGCTGTGCCTTCAGTTGGTGAGAACGCCAACTTGTCTATGACAATTAGCCATGAACACTGGGCCGAAATACTTGGAGGGAAAATGGCCTTAAGCAAAGCACTGGCCGAAGGTTTTATAACAACAGATGATCGAAACCGTATTATTAGGTATTTCGCCTGTTTTGACCTCAACACACTGAATAGTTGATCAATAGATGAGCGATATACCAAAACCAACGAAGCCCTTTAAGGGTCGGGCAGAGAGACTGTTCAATGATGCAAAGCCGGAAAGGCTTCCGCTGAACAAACAGGCCAGCGGCTCACCCAATATACTAATGGTCATGCTTGACGATGTAGGATTTGGCACCTGCAGTACTTTTGGTGGTCCGATACCGACCCCGGGCGTCGATAAGATTGCTGCCGCAGGTTTAAGGTTTAACCAGTTTCACACAACGGCACTGTGCTCTCCGACTCGCGCGGCGCTACTCACAGGGCGCAACCACCACAGCGTCCATATGGGCGGAATAACCGAGATCGCGAACAGCTTTCCAGCCTATGACAGCGCCATTCCACCTGAGACCGCTTCAATCGCGGAAATTCTTAAGCAGAACGGTTATTCGACGGGGTATTTCGGTAAATGGCACCTGACCCCTTCCTGGGAACAAAGCCCGGCTGGTCCATTCGATCGATGGCCAACCGGCATGGGGTTCGAGCGTTTCTACGGTATTATCGGCGCCGAGGCGTCACACTGGGAACCACCCGTTTATGACCAGACCACTCCGATTGAACCCCATCTGGAAAAAAAGGATTACCATCTGACAGAAGATCTGGCGGACAAAGCCATTGAGTGGATAGCAAGGCAGAAAGTCTCTGCCCCTGACAAACCATTCTTCTGCTATTTCGCACCCGCTGCGGTACACGCTCCGCATCACGTCGCACCAGAATGGAGTGACAAGTTCAAAGGTCAATTCGATCAGGGCTGGGACCAACTGCGGCGCGATATTTATGAGCGGCAACTGGCACTGGGCGTCATTCCTCCGGGCACAGCGCTAACGACTCGCCCAGAAGAAGTACCCGCCTGGGAAGAATACCCTGATAGCTACAAGCCCGTCGCTGCACGTTTGATGGAAGTGTTTGCCGGTTTCATGGCACATACCGACGCCCAAGTAGAACGTATCATCGACAACCTGACCGATACCGGAATCTTCGACAACACGGTCGTGATCTACCTAACGGGCGACAATGGTGCGTCTGCCGAAGGCACCGTGCATGGGGCATGGAGCGCGCCGTCGTTCCAGAATGGCGTGCACGAAGACCCCCAATGGCTGCTGGAACACATGGAGGACTTTGGTACGGATCGCTGCGAGAACCACTACAATGTTGGTTGGGCATGGGCGCTTGATTCGCCGTTCCAGTGGATGAAGCAGGTTGCCTCGCATTTTGGCGGAACGCGCAACGCGCTGGCTGTTTCTTGGCCCGAGGGAATCAAGTCAAGGGGCGAGCTTCGCCAGCAGTTTCATCATGTCATTGATCTGTTTCCGACAATTCTTGATATCACAGGCATATCGATGCCCTCCCGTGTAAACGGCATCAAGCAGGATGACGTCCACGGGCACAGCATGACCTATAGTTTTGACGAAGCTACCGCGGCCCGCAAAAACACCACGCAGTACTTCGAAATACTGGGTAACCGCGCCATCTACCAGGACGGATGGATGGCTTCCTGCTTCCATGGCCGACTGCCGTGGATCAGGTTCGCCGGGTATGAATTTGATGGCGAACAGGAAGTTTGGGAACTGTACAACATTACCCACGACTTCTCCCAGGGCCATGACCTTGCTGCCAGCCATCCGGAGAAACTCGCTGAACTTCGGGCATTGTTCGAAACAGAAGCGCAGAAATATGGAGTCTATCCTCTACGGGACGCTTCTGCCCGACGCGGTGGCGAATATGCGGTACCACACTCGATGGAGGGTCACAGCAAAATGACTTATGGGCCAATGCATGTAAGGCTGCCAGAGCACGGCGTAATTAACCTTAAGAACACTTCTTACGAGATCAGCGCTTCAATAATAACCGGCGGCGCCAGCGTCGGCGTCATCGCCTGCCAAGGCGGCAACATGGCCGGTTGGAGCCTATACCTTGACGAAGCGTCACGCCCTGCCTTTGTCTATAACTGGTTCGGACACGAATTTACGACCCTTAAAGGTGAGGCTTTAGGTGATGGTGATCATAAGCTTACCGTGAGATACGCTCACGATGGCGGGTTTGCCGCGGGAGGGGACGCAAAACTCCTGGTAAATGGCGTTGTCGTTGCAGCCAGTAGGATTGAGCGAACAGTACCCGTTATCTTTTCTATGAGTGGTGAAACTTTCGATGTTGGCAGAGATACTGGGTCACCCGTGGGGCATTACCCGCACAATTTTCCTTTCTCCGGCTCTATACTTAGCGTGACGCTCGAGCGGTTGACTGAACCAGACGATGACGTAAAACGCCAGGAACGCCGCGGGAAATTTCAAGCGGGGTTAAGCTCTCAATAAGAGTTTGGAGACCCCACTAAAAGCCGCCCGGGGCCATAGTCGGAAACCACTAAAGGTTTACAAAAACGATAGTCGGCGACAGTCACAGCCGTTAACTGACCGGTGCATGCGCTCTACGGGACATGGCCAGTTAAATAATCTGGGTAAATATCACCGAGCACGAAGACTGTCAGCGCGCCTTATCACAGGATAAATGAACATACCCCCGACGAGAACGCATCCGACAACAAACCAGCCATTTAGGGTAAAGCCACCCAGGTCACTTAAGGCCCCGCCAGCAAACGGCGCCGTCGCGCCGCCAATCAATACAAACGCGGCATGAGAGCCAGCCAGCGACCCTGTTGGGTCAACTCGTGCAAGACAGCCAAGAAATATGGGCATGATAGCAACAGGCAAAATTGCAAATAGCGGCGCCATAATGAAAAACTTGACAGGAGTATCAGCGGTCGCCAACAAGTTAGCAGAGAGCATCACGACCAGCAGGATCATCGCCACCGGCGCGAGCGCGTTCATCCGTGTGCCTATATATCCGGCCAGCAATGGCAGCCCGACACCCACCAGGCTGCCAGCCATAAACACATAACCAATCTCTTCAGGCATCAGTGGGACAGCCCTGCCAATTTTTACGATGAACAGCGCAAGGGTCCCGTGACCGAGAAATATAACACCAAGGCCAACCAGTCCCAGCCACCCAATCATGAGCTTCGGTCGCTCTTCCCTATCACCTGTCAACGCTACAGGCGCCGTCCGGGGAGTACCAGGAATGAACAGGAAGGCGAAAATCGAACACATCGCATAGACAAGGTAAAGTCCGTCAACTTCAGTCCAGCCGGTGATACCAGGCAAAAAAAGATGTAGCTCAAGCGCCCTGGGAAGTACAAACGCAATAAATATTCCCATGACACCGACCATAGAATTGATGACCCCAAAAGTTGATTCGGGCCGGTGACTCCGACCCGCCGTTGTCATGACGGTTGCAACCACAGCACCCAACGCGAAGCCTGCCGGGGCGCGACACAATAATAACCAATCGGTTGTCGGCGCTATGATCGATAAAAGGTTCAATGACACGACCGAAAATACACCGGCAATGTAAACATGCTGTGCGGAGAGTCGAGTCGCCAGCCTGGCAAAGGTTAGATTTCCAGCGGCGATCGCTGCCATTTCGACCGAAGCCACAAGCCCTGCTGTCGTATTGGTCACACCAAATGATAGGGCGATCGCGTCGATATTAAAGGGCATTCCCAGCGATGCGCTGAACGCCAGCAGAAGCACGCCCGTTAGCGAAAAAAGCTCTCTGGTAGACAGACGAATCTGTAACGGCACTAAAAGACCTCCTTAAGCAACAAGCTGCCCGTATGGCAGCCTGGGGTAAAAGGTAGAATTAAACACGTTTCTCACCCAGATCAAAGTACTCACTTCCGCAGCCCTGCCCGGCTTGTTACGCGCAATGATTAGGAAATGCAGCGTAGACTAGTCCATTGCTGGCGGCCGGCGCCTTCCGAATTATGAACGTCATTGTCCAATCGTCCATATTTATTTATCACCCGGTTCACATTGTTTTTGAACATTAGTCCTAGAACAATGTGGTATCGGCAACCAGGTGGTAATCTCCAGTATCTAATTAGGGGTCGATGTATCACGCTCTTTTGGCCTCGAGGCCTGAGGTTGGGTTTAAGGTAATAGTTCAAGGTAATAGCTCACGCCAGTATCCCCACATGACCTTATTGATGTCCCGTATTGGCATTAGACCAGACTGTTTCTTGACGGTGGGGACCGTATAAAATGATGACAGCACGGACGCCACTTACCAGCAGCAAGAAACTCAGTGATTTACACACTCGAAAGTACAGGAACTCGATATGACCGCCACAACTAATTGCAACAGCTGCCAGGCTGCCTGTTGCCGAATGCAGGTCATGATAATCGATGACACCGGCATGCCAGAGCGCTTCATTGAAACGGATGCCAGCGGTGTTCAATCAATGAGAAGGCTCGATGACGGATGGTGTGAAGCACTGAATCGCAATACTTTCCTATGCGATCAGTATCTGGTTCGACCTACCATCTGCCGTCAATTTGAAATGGGGGGCTCCGATTGCCAGCGTACGAAAGTCGACATTACCGCGCCTTGGATCGGCGACTGATCTACTGGCGCGTATTTAGATCCACACGATATTTTCCCGACTTTATTAGCGACTCCCTAATCCAATAGATTTCCCAATGATCTCCTTCATGATCTCAGTGGTCCCACCATAGATGGTCTGTACGCGACCATCACGCCAAGCTCGGGCGATGTCATAGTCCTCCATGTAACCATACCCTCCGTGTAATTGCAGACACTGGTCGTTCATTTTTTTCTGCAACTCGGTCGTCCACCACTTCGCCATAGCTGCCTCTTCCGGCGTCAACTCTTTCCGGTTGTGAGCCATCACACAACTGTCTACAAAGGTTTGGCCGATTTTCATTTCGGTTGCCAACTCCGCCATAATGAACCGAGTGTTTTGAAACTCTCCAATCGATTGGCCAAACGCTTTTCTTTCTTTGACATAATCTAGCGTCAGGTTGAAGCTGTAGCGTGCTGCCGTGATAGCTGACATAGCGATGTTGAGACGCTCTTGGGCCAGGTTAAACATCATGTAATAAAAACCCTTATTTTCTTCTCCAAGCCGATTCGCCACGGGAACACTGCAGTCAGCAAAAGATAGTTCAGCCGTATCCTGACTGTGACGGCCAATTTTGTTCAGGTTATTACCCCGCGTGAATCCGGGCATTCCTCGTTCGATCACCAGCAGGCTCACGCCGCGATGGCCATCGCCGCTCGTACGAACCGCTGTCACCAGGACATCCGCATTGATACCATTGGAGATAAATGTTTTTCCTCCGTTGACGATATAACGGTCACCCTCCAAAGTCGCTGTCGTCGCTAGATTTCCTAAATCAGAACCCACGCCTGGCTCCGTCATGGCAATACCACCGATTAGTTCTCCCGAACACAACCCTGGCAGCCATTTTTGTTTCTGTTGTTCTGTACAGAACTCCAGGAAATACGGGATAACAATGTCGTTGTGCATCGCAATTCCCGACCCGGCGCTACCTACGCCTGCCAGTTCAAACTCTTCCATTAGGATCTGGTTATAACGGAAATCATCAATACCCACGCCGCCGTATTTCTCGTCTACCTGCGGCCCAAGAAAGCCTGAATTAGCAGCAGCAGTAAACATTGAACGATCGCATACTCCTTCCTTTTCCCAACGATCATTGTGGGGGGTTATCTCGGCCGCGGTGAAACGTTTGACCGCATCGCGAAACATAACATGCTCTTCTTCAAAATGGTCGCGCTGCATCACTTCTAACTCCTACTTAAGACTGCGATTGTTTGGCTGCAAGCCAAGTTAAATTTGTGTGCTCGGGTAAAGACATTACTGTTCGGAAAACTGTACAAATATTTCGCAAAATAGACAAGCCAACAGGCTGAAGACTTTGTTGAAATCAACCTCTGACGTCAAGGGCAATAAGTCAAAAAATACCACTGCTATTGGTTTAATGAATTCGCCACACGTGATGATGTTGACGTTCAGCGTCAATAGAACGCATGATGCTTTTTTAAACTCCAGAAACAGACCATGAATCTAGACGAATACCAGACAATCAAATTTGACCGGCGCGGCCGGGTGTTGAACATTACGTTCAACCTTCCAGATCAATTGAACGCAGTTAGTGCACGTCTCCATACTGAGATTTCCACTTTGTTTTACGATGTACAGCTAGACCCAGACAGCGATATCCTGGTGCTTACTGGCGCAGGCAGAGCGTTTAGTGCCGGTGGCGATTTTGAACAGATGAAAAAAGCAAACGCTGGCGAAGCTGCCAACACCACTGTGATTGAAAGCAAAAAAATGATTTTCGGCCTTCTGGATTTAGAAAAACCGATCATCGCTAAAGTGAACGGCCATGCAATGGGGCTCGGCGCAACACTGGCGCTATTTTGCGATGTGATATTTGCTGCTGAGCACGCACTTATCGCCGACCCTCATGTCAGTGTCGGTATCGTCGCCGGTGATGGCGGAGCAATAATCTGGCCCCAATTGATAGGCTACGCGCGCGCCAAACACTATTTGATGACCGGAGACACGATAAATGGCAAAGAAGCTGCGAACATTGGCCTGGTCAATTTTGCTCTGCCTGCGGAAGAACTCGACCAGGCTGTTGATGCCTACGCCGACAAACTTGCAGCCGGCGCGCAGGAGGCGATTCGCTGGACAAAAGTCAGCGCAAATATCGGCCTCAAACAGCTCGCACATTCCATTATGGACGTCGGACTAGGTTACGAGATGATGTCCATAAGGTCAGCAGACCATGCAGAAGGAATCGCCGCTTTCGAGGAGCGAAGAAAACCCGAGTTCGGAAAAAAATGAACAACTTGGGAATAGTCAGACCGGGCATTCTTCCAAAAGAAACTGACGAAGATAGTCTCAATTTTGCCGTTAAACCTGTGCTCGGAATCTGAGCAGCCCGAGCCAAGTGAGGAAACAGAATGTTACATCCACCGGCAGGCGCCGTTGCTGGTCGCCCGGTGGGTTTTTCAGGCGCCGATTCGCAGCAGCCACCAGCTTTTTTACTGCCAGGAGGGCTCAACCAGCGGTTCATTAACGCGGGGTTCACAGACTACGAAATCGGCTAACGCGCGGGGGGTAAAGCCCCACCCAAAAGAAATAAAAAAATTCCCATTTGGCGCAGCATTAATTTAGTAACGAATTATTACCTTTCCGGTATTCTTTCCGCTGTGCAAAAATTCGACGGCATTAACCGCGTCACCTACCCCTTCAAATATTTCTGGGTCTATGACGGGGTCCAATTCCCCATTGGCAACCAGATTTACCAGATATTGCAATTGTCCTGGCAGTTCTTCAGGCCAATGTGCGAATAGAAACGCTTTTATTGAAGCCGACTTCCACAATAATTTGTGATAAATCCTGGGCGCAGTGTGCTCCTGTGGACCACTCGTATATTCAGAAACGAAACCGCAGATCAGGATCCTGCCTCTAAGGGCAATATTGTCAACGCATGCATCGAAAGTCTCTTGACCGACCTGTTCAAAAACGAGGTCGATGCCATTCGGATATTCAGTGGATAAAACCTTACCCAGGTCTTCGTCCCGGTAAATTACAACCCTGTCACAACCTAGCTTGTTTAAAGACTCAGCTTTTTCTGCGGTACTGCACGTACCGATGACGTGACAACCCGCTAACTTAGCCAGCTGAATACACCAGGAGCCAACACCTCCGGCAGCTGCTGTTACCAACACTGTTTCACCCGCTTTCATCTCGCCTACGACATTCAATCCAACCGTGGCTGTCATGCCCGCGACTGCACAACCCATTATAGCCGGAGTACACTCAGGCACTTTCGTGAAAAAGCTGACGTCCCGACAAAGTAGCTCACTGTATGCGCTACCCAACTCCGGGCTCACGGCAAAGTCACCAAGCACAAACTCTGTAACCTCTGCCCCAATACCGATCACTTCACCGATTGACTCGCACCCTAGGTCAAACGGAAAATCCCCGTCCGAAAAATAGACACCTCCGGAAATGTTAACGTCGGAAGCGTTTACACCACCATATTTATTTTTGAGCAACACTTCTCTAGGCCCTGGCGTCGGTACTTCGACTTCGATGATCTCTCCTGCGTCTCGAAAGTCACGAGTGTATTTATTAGCAACAAGTTTTTTATAAGTTTCTTTCATTTTTTTGCCTTAGGATTAGCGTACCGAGCATCGGGTTGATAAATTTTGAGCCTAGCAGTTCATCTCAACGGCTCATTGCCCTGTTATCTAACTACAAAAAAATCGTGAAAACATCCAAAATAAATCTGACTGCGGTAGCTTGTGCTCCCTTATGAATAACCCGGTATTATCAAATGACCTCGACTGCAATCCGCGCCACATTAGCGATACACTTTACGAACCACAGTCTAGAAAAACTACACGGAGAGTCGCTATGTATGGTAATCGACACATCACACTTTGGTTTGCTCTGATACTTTGGCTAGCGAGCAACAACGCTTTGGCAGAGATCGCGGAATCCTATAAATGTAAGTTAAATCCAGGCATCACGCGAGACGAACTTCTCCAGGTTGGCGAGGACTATTTAGCGATTCAAAACGACGCTCAATACCACGACTTTCAGTTAACCATACTTTTCCCGAAATACGGCGCGGACACTTCGAGCGGGACCTTCTATTGGAATGGCGTATCTCCTAACATCGAAAGGCTAGAGGCTGCTGTTGCTATCTGGGAAAGTGCAGAAAATAAGGCTGTGCTGGAACGTTGGGTCAAAGTCGTTCAAGACTGCGAAAGCGCCACCCTGTTCGAGTCCATCACCATCGCTCAAAGAGTGAAATAATAGATATTCTGGTGCCGACCGCACTAAATCTAATCGATTGACGCTGCTCAGTGCTTAAACCTGAGGATGGTACTTCCTAGCCGGAGACCCTCAGGTCAAGCACGTTTTGGCCTTGCTTGTTAGCTTGCCGCAGCAGCTTCACCTTCTGCTATCAGTCGGTCGATCAGCCTGTGGTGCAAGCGAAGCCGCATTTCCTGATAATGCGCGAACTCAACTTTTCCAGTGCCGCTGGCACGAAGGCCCTTTTGAACCCAGGGCAAATTGATCGCATCCTGCTCAAAAACGACCGCCAGACCCTCGCCCATCGTTTCCCCGGCCAGCGTTACCGGTTCATCAAAATCCAGATGCATAATGGGTACAGGCTTGGGCCGCGGTCCATCCTTGGGTACCGGTCGAAGGATAACGATATCCATAATAGAGCTTTCAGGATCTAAACCGTTGGGCCGAAAACGATAGACAGTATTCTGATAGAAACCACCCCAAAAACTCATCGACGGTGCAACGTTGTACATCAATGAATCTGTAAACTCGGCGTCGCCAGCATCACTGTAATCTACTCCCGTGACTGCTGATAATTGCTCACGCATAATCTGAGCTGCATAGGCTCGGGCACTCATGCCCTCGGGCACTAACAACCTTGAGTCATTATCGACATCATGCTGGCCAGAGCCAAAGAAGGCGTCAAAGATTTCCTGTGGGCTTAAGGACTCTTCCACATGCGGGCTTTGCACTCCATGGGCACATATTTGTCGACCGACATACTCGCTTGGATGATCGTATTGCGTGTTAATGTCGGCGGTCATTGGCAATCCTTGCGGGTGCGTACCAACAACATGATGGGTTTCCATGAAGGCTTCTGTGGTAGCCTTCCAGTTGGCTCGTATCTTCTTGCTGACATGAACCGCCTTATAACGGTCTTCAAGTGCATACCGTGAAAAGTGTTCTGGAATAGGTCCGAGAACCTCCTCCAAAGAGGGCGCATTATGGTCCATGTTTATGAAAATAAATCCGCCCCAGGTTGAAACTCGAACTTCGGGCAGGCTGTTGTCGCTTTCCTCCCACTGAGGGGCATCCCAGGCAAAAGGATTGACTTTTAATGAGCCATCCAAATTCCATGCCATGCCATGGAATGGGCAGCGGAACGCTTTTGCACCAGCACCGTCACACTCAACCAATTGACGCCCACGATGAAGGCATGAATTATAAAATGCTTTTATCTCGTTATTACTGGCGCGGACGATTAAAAACGAATAGCCCGCAACATCGAACACAACATGATCACCGGTCTCTGGAATTTCTTCTTCCCTAGCGGCCCACTGCCATACACGCGGCCAGACATAGTCGACTTCTTTTTGGAAAAATTCGGGGTCGTAATAACGCGAAGTGTCGTAGGACTCCAACACCTCTGATGGATTGACACCTTCGCGATAAAAATCGGGAGAACCCACTGCGTCGGAGTCTAATATGTCCTCATAGCTTTCAGCTGGGTGCCGTCCTGGTGCGAATGAAGTTTCCTGGTTTGTCAATTTTTGCTCCTCGTTTTTTTTGTTCCAGATTGGAATGTAAGTCTTCTTTTTCTGACTAGAGTAAACCACATAAGTTGTTTTGAGTGCAGAAGGCGTTAATCAAGGCGCTGAATAGACCCTGGCCTCCCCTGCCGATAATAGCTTCAATCGCATTGCATTAAAATGTCGGTTCAGGTGTTTTATAACGCCCAATAATCTGCTGGGTTCTGGACGGAATTTCACTTGTGTTTCCCACCTCGCGGGCATCAGTTTTAAGAACTGACGTGACAACATGAATCAGAAATATCTGTCGCCCCTGTCCACTTTTTGCCCAACATCGGCAGATATATAACCCCTCTGGCGGTCTTGTCATACAAAACTACACCTTTCATACTAGACGCTAGTCTATTATTTAATGTTTATGGATTTTCTATGAGTGACTTAAACACATTCCGACAGGAAACACGCACTTGGCTGAACGAAAATTGTCCTGCGTCGTGCCAAGGCGATGACAATATCCTACCCGACATACTGTGGGGGGGACGACGCCAGATCATCGAAGAGCCTGATGTCCAAAGCTGGATGGATCGCCTGGTTGCGCAGGGTTGGACAATCCCAAGTTGGCCTAAAGAATATGGCGGCGGAGGTCTTTCTTCTGAACAGAGCAAAGTGCTGGCTGAAGAGATGAGTGCCATCGGCACCTACTCGCCGCTTTACTCCTTCGGCATTAGCATGCTTGGGCCTGCACTGCTGGAATACGCCACCGAAGAACAAAAACGTGAGCACCTACCCAGGATCGCTAGTGGCGAGATCCGCTGGTGTCAGGGATACAGCGAACCCGGCTCTGGATCAGATCTTGCAAGCCTGCAGTGCAAGGCAGTTAAGGACGGTGATGATTACGTCGTCACTGGTCAAAAAGTCTGGACTTCCACTGCCGATGTCTCTGACTGGATCTTTTGTTTGGTACGAACAGACTCTGATGCTCCGAAGCACGAAGGCATTAGTTTTCTGCTTATTGACATGGCGTCTGAGGGCGTCATGGCACGACCTATCGTATTGTTATCCGGCGCTTCACCTTTTTGCGAAACATTTTTTGATGGTGTTCGGGTACCCATCGCCAACAGAGTGCACCATGAGAACAAAGGCTGGTCAGTCGCCAAGGCCTTACTGCTGCACGAACGCACCATGTTGGCTGGAGGCCCTGGTCGCGCGCCTGCTTCAGACGAAAAGCGCACGCTGATCGAGGTCGCACGAGATTCAATGAACGCACCGACCGGCCCACTGCCGGACAACGCTGTTCGCGCCGAGATTGCACAAACCGAAATGGATCAAATGTGCTACGCCGCAACCTTGCAAAAGGCTCAGGATGCCGCCAAAGCCGGGAAAGGTATGGGACCTGAAGGCTCCATGTTTAAGCTTTATCTTAGCGAACTGGGACAACGCGGCGCGGACCTTCGACAGCGGCTTAATGGCGCAGATGGCTTGATCTGGGACGGTGATGAATTCCACGCTGAAGCCAAAGAATCGACGCGCGAGTGGCTGTACTCTCGCGCCTCGACAATCCTTGGTGGCACTTCTGAAATTCAGCTCAACATTATTACCAAGCGAGTGCTTGGATTGCCGGAGTAGAGCATGACCTTAGTACTCAACGAAGAACAACAGCAACTTAAAGACAGCGCCAAAAGTTTCGTCGATGACCGGTGGCAATTGAATCAACTTCGGCAGAACCGGGCATCCCCGAAAACTGGCGCAATCGATACAGCGTTATGGCAGCAAATGGTAGAGCTAGGTTGGGCAGCGATTCCTTTCCCTGAGGAATTCGGCGGGCTTGGCCTCGGCTACGCCGAACTCGGGATCGTGATGGAAGAAGCTGGTCGCAAACTCTTGATATCACCACTACTGTCATCTGTTGTGCTTAGTGGCAGCGCTATCGAACTCGCCGGTAACAATGATCAGAAAGGTGAGCACCTGCCAAAGATCTGTGACGGCAGTGGCCTGTACGCTATGGCATACCAGGAGACTTCACGACACGAGCCTGCAAACGTCCATGCAGCACTCACTAAAAGCGCCGAAGGCTATCAATTAACCGGGCACAAACAATTGGTGATCAATGGTGGCTCCGCTGATCATCTAGTCGTCGTCTGCAGATCATCTGGTGAGGCCGGTGACCGGGACGGCCTATCCCTGGTGTTGGTTAACAGTTCTGCAGCGGGGGTGTCCATCGCCAACAACCTGCTGCTGGACAGCACGCCTTCTGCCAACATTACCTTCAAAGGTGTACGAATTTCACCAGCGGATGTCCTGGGCGAGATTGGCAATGCGTCTGAGGTGCTGGATGAAGTTTATGCGCGCGCCGCGATCGCTTTGTCTGCCGATATGCTCGGAGGGATTCAATCTGCGTTCGACATGACCCTTGAATACCTGAAGGTAAGAGAACAGTTCGGTGCTAAAATCGGCACTTTCCAGGGTCTAAAACATCGTGCAGGGCGCTGGTTCTGTGAAGTGGAACTCAGCCGTGCCATTGTGCTCAAGGCGCTTCGAAGTGTTGACAGTGCCAGTAGCGATCTTGCGCGGGTCTCTAATGCCTGCAAAGCTCGTTGCACAGCGACTTACCAGCTATCCGGTAAAGAAGGTATACAGATGCACGGTGGCATTGGCGTAACAGATGAACACGACATCGGCCTGTACTTCAAACGGGCGCGCGTGACAGAGATTTTGCTAGGCGATGCGAGCTTTCACACGGATCAGTTCGCGACCGCGAGTCGTTACTGAACTAATGTTAACCAGGGGCCGAAAGGCCTCTGTACGGGCCTGCCAGATAACCACCATTCCCAAGGCGCAAAAGCTTCGGTTAAGGGCAAACTATCCGCTTGGGGGGAGGCATATCCATCGTGACATCGTTCAATAAACCCGACGCCTGCGACACTTTCCGCTTCCAACTAAATTCTTCAATCTAACGAGATTAACAAGGAACTACATTTCAGCTGACCTGTTGGTCGTTATTTAACACAGAGCATATCGGTACATACTTGAATCGTTAAGGACTCAGTCCGCTGATGATTCTCTCGATGAGAGAGCCGAAGGCTGATCGTGGGTCCCCTGTTTCACCAAAAAGGAATACCCACCGAAGGGTTGCTCAAATTTATGGGGGTGACTCAAATCGAGTTGGCGGCGGTAACCTCCAGCAGGTAACCGGCCTTTGTGACCTAAAGGCTTCGCAAAAAGCGAATCATTTGCCGCGCCACAAATATCCATTCCCCGTAGAGGTGTAAGAAAGCAGAAAAGTCCGCTCTCGCTTAATTTCATTCAAGGCAGGCTGCAGCGCGATGTGCCGAGGGTCATCTCGATGGGTTATTGCGGCCTGTTCATTGCCAAAAGCGGCAACGAACAACATATCTCCAGCCTTAACGTCCGGACCACGGTCAGCATCGCGAAGCGCGAGACCACCACTGTAGATCAGCGTACCAGGTTCAGCTTCCCTACAATAATCAGCATGCGCACCCGTCACTTCGATATAACGTTGCTGCATAGCAGCATCACTAAAGCGTGTGCCAATTAACGTGATCGTGACGCCCGCGTCACTCATAGGTTCAGCCGCTTGCGCTCTGTCCCACCAGCCATAACCTTCAATATCGGCAAATTGATTACTCATCACGCGCCGTCTGGTCATGCTGCGCTCACCCATCGTTTCCATCAGGATCCCGTGTGCAGGACGCGCGACATGTGCATCAATACTGGACTGACCCTGGGCATAGCGTTCAAAGACAAGCACGTGGCTTTCATCCTGCAACGAACGGGCAGCCTCGTAGGCACTGGTGCCGGGTTCACCCACCAGCGCGTCCTGCCCTCTACTCTGCCAAACATCGAGCCACTCGTCGACGGTCGTTGTTTCGGTGCGAACTTGATATTCGACCAGTGCTGTCAATGGAGAATCACCAATGCTCATATTTTGTGTACCTATATTTTGTGTACCTATATTTTGTGTACCTATATTTTGTGTAGCTATATTATTTTTTTGCCTATGGTTGTCTGCAATGGTGGCATGCTTTCTACTAGCGATAAGTTAACCGACCCGTTGATCGCATGTCGAGCTGAATAACACCTATCAAGAACATCTATCAAGTGCATCTATCAAGTGCCCGTGTCATGAGCATCGGCTTAGAGCCAATTTAGGACACAAAATTCCAAGTCAAATGGTTGACCAATGTGGGCGAATTTTCATGATGACAAATTTGGTGCTGCTTGGGTCACACCAGGCATCACGATATGCCGATATCGCTTCGTATAAGACTCGCTGAGTTTTCTTGTCGCACTACACAAAAGTCACGTAAACAAGGTATCCAGCATTAGGACTGCATGCTATTGCATCCACGAGAGATAACTAGCGGGTCGCGGCATTCAATTTAACTCTTTGAAATTAAGCCACGGCAACAATGGTTTATGCGCTGTCTACCGCCGTTTGTCGTGGTGACCATGTTGATATATTTCAACTTCCTTGCCAATCGTGCCGTCCTGCGGGGTAGGCTTCTCAACATTTGAACTCGCTTTTAATTCATACCCCGCGATACTCAAAAATAAAAAAAACAATCCCCAAACTGTATTGGTAATTTTTTTCATGTCAGTCCTCTCCATGAGTCGATGACTTTCTATGAGCTCCATACGAACGCTACCTCAACGTCAAGCTACCTCAACGTCAAGCTACCTCAACGTCAAGCTACCTCAACGTCAAGCTACCTCAACGTCAAGCTACCTCAACGTCAAACGCAAAAATTGTGCCAATCCTGCCAAGCCCTAAGCGCGCTTGTTTAAGACAAACTTATATCGTTGATTGAATCGGACTGCGCAAATTCAGTTGCAAATTACAACTCAGGACGCGAGGAATAGGCAAATTGCTAAAATTGAGGGAGGATACCGCACGCTAGTGAAAGGCCTTGCCAAAGATTAGCCCGGTGAAGGGTTGCTTGCATCCAGCCCACTAGGACCATCGTCAGCGGACTGACAGATTAACAGCCTTCGTCACCGATTCATCAATCGCCCCATATACCGCGATGAAACGTCTGGGATTAGCTAAAACCGAGTTTACGGATAATGTAGGGCAGTTGCCTTTCGTTGCCTTTCGTTGCCTTTCGTTGTGTGCCGGGCTGAAAGAAGCGCTGCTAGTGATCGTTAGCTAAAAAAATTCATCCTCCGAGAGACTGACAGGCAGTTCCATATTGAAAAGATCCGCCCCAACTTCAGCCGCTCCAATAACCTGCGCTGACATACTGACCGTAGTAGCGGACTGTAGTGGACTGTAGTGGACTGTAGTGGACTGTAGTGGACCGCACAGAACCATCAGGACGCCAGCCTTCCAACAGGAGTTTGCCACAGGACTTATCGGCCTGCAGGCCCACATCGAGTTTCTTACCTGCCAAGGGGTCATTCCAGTGGCCATGAGCATTCGAGGTCAGACGGGCAAACCGAGCGGGAAAATCATCGACTTCACGAGCAGACATGGGCGGATCCTTGAATCCAACAAATATATTCCGCCAGATTCCATTTTCTCCTAAGGGGTGCAGCTCAATTGTGTCAGGCTTGCCAGGACCCTCCATCAACTTATGCACCCAATCCCGGTCAATCTCTGAAGGGCGATCTGTATTCTTGTCGTTGTAAATAGGTTCGCTCGTGTAACCCATCTCAATGACGAAAATTGAATCCGCTTTGTCGAATATTTCATCAAAACAGCGAATGCCGGCTTCATCGCCTTTCTGAGCCATGACCCATTGGACCCTAGCAAAAGTCGATATCACATCGTAGTGTTTTGTAGCGGTCGTTAAATACCTAGCAAGTCCTGCTGCGTGTAAGTTACGGCTTGGGCCTTGACAAGGGCAAACTGCGAAGCCCACTTAATAAAAGCCTCACTGACATCAACGCCCAGGGCAAGAAACCTCTTTGTTGTCATGCCATTAGCAAAAAATCTTGAGCAGCACCCCAGGTCGACAAAAGAAGGCTGCTCGACAGCAGCCTTGATCTTTTTGCTGACCACTTCACAGAGAAACACTGCATCTAGAATAATATTCAATCTGGCCATACAGTCCTCACGAACAGGACCCCATCTATTCATTTCAATGTCAAAAAATGGTTGGGAGGTATCGGGATCACCCGGGAATTGTTTGGATTATTTGACGACTTCTAGCAGGCAATTAACTTCAAGATTCATAGGTTCCTAATAGGAACGTTTACAAGGGTGTGTGGGGTAAATCAGATCGTGTGGGGTAAATCAGATCGTCTTTGTAGACAATGTGGGCTGATGCATCAGCGCCGCAGATACAAGCGACCTTTCAACACTGGATTACCCTTTCGAAGACAGAGCAGGTGCCTTTGGAACCCATCTTCAGCATCGGCGCGCCGCGCTTGAAGGCCCCTGTTATGAACTGGGCTGTTGGTCAGCACCCAAATATTCAGGTCATGCCAGAAACTGCCTGGATCATTAACGACATCACAGGCGCTTTTTCGGCTTTTAACCGAGGCTCAGAGAGGCGGCGATTTTTACACCTGTCGATTATCAATTATCCGCTCAAAAGATTTCTGGCGCACGTCGCATCGAATGTCAACGCTATCGTCGGCGACGCGCATGACCATAGTCAGCGCTTTTATGGTGACTACGGGGAAAAGGGTATTACCCTTAATCCTGCAAACCCGAATGCATCTTTACAGGTCAAGCGATCAGCCGACGAACCAAAATGCCGATGGATCGACAGCACACCACTAAACACACATTATGCATGGGAACTCGCTCAAGTTTTTCCGAAGGCAAAATTCATACACAACCTTCGTAAGCCCGACGATGTCGCTCTTTCACTGGAAAATTTCGACGCGGCTGGCGCCAGCCCGAAGACCCTGAAAGAAGGCCCTTAAAGAAGGCCTGACTACCTGGACTCATCACACCGAGGATCCATGGCTTGCAGAAAAAGCGCTAGGCGCTGAGTGGGTCTTTAGACTTCAGTTCGAGCGAATAGAACAAGCACCAGAGCCACTAATGCATGAACTGTTGTACTTTCTGGGCGAGCCCTTTCACTGCGCCTGCGTGGAACCCTTGTCTACCAAGACCAATTCTTCAAAGGTTGACAGCAAACGCGCTGACCTTGCGTCTAGAATTTCACGAACTCGGCACTAAAAGCGAGAATCGCAACTCTTTCTGTCCCCGACATGCCCGTGTGAACATCAGATCAAACGCCTGCCTATGGAGTTTTGGAAGGGCGGTTTGAAGCTTCCTTGCAACAACACAACGGGTGGGGTGATTTGCTACATCGATGACCCAGGCAGCACGATTAAAAAACTGGCTCCCGAAGATGTCCTGGCTTTGGATGAAGCTGAAGCTTCATGGGCCGCCGAAAACCGCTAGCGCCTTGCCTTTCAATATTAGTGTTAATTGGTCTATCGGCGCCCGTGATTTACGGCATCGGATATTGAAGATTATGGACCCGTTTTAATTAGCGCCTGAGGGCTGTCAAACACGATATGCGACATCCTTGCCTGGGCCGTGAAATGTCTCAGCCGCCGGATAATTAGATCCTTACCGCTGGGGTTTTTAGGTCACTCAAACAATGCTTCGTTAATCCCCGCCTGGGTCATTCCGGGCTCCGGACTTGGCTTCACGGTATCGAGTTGAGCAATGATCGCCTCGGACAGCTCAGTGGCACTCATTTCGTTTGGAGATAAAACCGTAGCGACACCAACACGATCCAAATCAGTCGCATTGGCGAATTGGTCGGTCGAAAAAGGTAACACCAGCTGTCGCACTCCAGCGCCAAGGCACTCTTGCACGCTGTTGTTTCCACCATGGTGAATGGCCAGGTCTGCATAGCGAAGCATTGCCACTTGCGGCAGCTCCCTAGAAACGACCCAGTCGTCAGGTACCGTGCCAAGATCGTGTTTCGGCATTGAACCGATTGCCATTGCAGCCCTCGCACCCACCTTACGAAGCGCTTCGGCAACGCGCGCAAGGACATCAACTCGGTGCGATAAAAAAGTTCCAAGAGCAACGTAAATTTGTGGCCTGTTGTCTTTTTTATCGCGCCAGGCGTCCATGTTTTCAGGCAGCGTTTCCTCTCTCACAAGCGGGCCTACGAACCGATGATCTAAGCTTAACTCCGCTGACCGCAGCGCACTATGGTAACGCGAGACACTATTATAAAGCACCCGTCGACCATGAACTCTGAAGGCGTCTTCTACCGGCGGACGCTCAGGCGCCACCATCGCTAGGGCGCTATTCCAACGATCAGTAAAGGCGGCAGTTACGGTGTCCGCGAGCCGCTCAACCTCGTTGAGTTGCACATTGTCGGGACGCATGCACGCTGGCCACTCAGCAGGAATTCCGTAGCGTTCCTTACCCACCGGTAGCTGGCTAGGATGACCAGGCACCAGTGTCATGAAATCCTCCCCGATGGCATACATTGCCAAAGTTGATCCGAAGGATACATGGTCGACCAACACCTCTGCGGGTTCGAGATCTTGATACAGCGCAGTGACGGAACCCACCACCTGCTCAGGTTTCCACAGCAAATCCACTTGCCTTTGCATCGCTTGATATCGAATCGTGTCAAGCGGCCCCTGCCGAGTGGCTGCCAGAAAGCGATCGATAGAGGCATTCCTAGTCACAACACCGCTATTCGAACTCGCAGCGAGATTCAGCTCACGCCACTCGAACCCCTCGACTTTCACTCGTGAACGTAAGCTGTGACCTGTCGCAATCACGACCCGCCGGCCGGCCTGCTGTGCCGCTCGAGCCATTACGGCCAACGGACCATAATGGGACGCGTAGTCAGGGCTGATAACTAGCAACGTCATCTGTAGGACGGTTCCGCCTGGTAGACGCTGACCAGCTGTGATGCCATTGCCGCTATCGAGTAACGCTCTTCTACCAATGTCTGGGCCCGCTTGACCCGACCGGGAAGGTTGACGAGATTTATGCCATGTCGTATTCCTGCCGCAAGATCGGCGCCTGGATCAACAAGAACGCCTGTATCACCATGCACCACGTAGGTGGGCGGTCCACCGGTACTCGGTGCAATCACCACCAGCCCTGCGGCCATGGCCTCGATCAAGGCAAGGCCGAACTCTTCCTTCAACGCCCCATCAACGTATAAGCCACCCTTGGACCAGAACCCAACACGCCCTTGAACGGTGGCTACGAGCAGCCTAGCAACATCGGCTCGCGGCCTACCACCAAGAAGTACAAGGCCCTCCCGGAGCGGACTTTCCAACGGGATTACCTGATCTATGGCATTAAGCACCGTTTGCTCAGTCTGTGTCGGATTAACCAGGTCACCGCCGACGAGCACAAGGTTGTAACGTGAATGAATAAGTGGATCGGCAGCCCACGCTGCGGCAACCCTTTCCATCCCTTTAACGGGATTAAAACGACCAATACTAAGCAGGAGGGGCAAATTCCGACGACTTTTAGGAATCCGACCAGCGAGCTGGAGAAGAATATCTGGCTGCTCTTGAGTTTCTTTTTCTCCGCAGTCGTAGGTTCTCTCTGCCCGACGAATCAGATCGACATCGATCCCTTCTGACACCACCGCCACCCGTTGACCATAACGGCGAGAATCAATTCCGAGCACGTCGAGCAGTTCGCCAGGTTTCGCGCGCGGAAACAAGACCAAACGATTCGCGCGTTCGGCCAACCTCTCGACTAGCCGTGCCCGGAACCACAAATGCTCCCTGGCGCACAGTTGAAGAAATTTATCCTGATCAAGTTCACCGCGTGACTGCAGCGAGTGAATCACATTGTGCGGATCTGGGGCCGCACTAAAGCATACCGGAATACCCAACGCTTCAGCCACCTCCGCCCCGGCGAGCGTGCCGGCATCGGCCATACGAAGATGCAGCATGTCGATTGGAGCAGCTTCCTGCATCACCCGGCGAAGCCCACGCTTGATCGCTGGAAGGTGCTCCCAGGCAGCATCCGGGGTTTCTGCAGGACGACCATGGTCTCCGACCGTAATCATGGCGTAAGCCAAGGCGCTGTCTTTTAAATAACCAGGGTTGCTTAGGCTGTCAGCTAAAGTCCCGCGACCGATAGTAAGCACATGGTCGACTTCTGGACGGCAGGCCAAGGCCTCACCCAGCGACACCAGCAGGCTGGCCACGCCACCTGTATCACCAAGACCACCACGGCTAAGCTCTCCGTCCAGTCCGGCCGCCAGCACAAGCTGAGCGATTCGTAACCCAGCGTTACTACACTGCGCCGGTGGTGCTTTAAGTACTTCTAAATCGCTTAACGCCAGAGCGGCATGAATGCCGATCACGTCTTCGGCGCCGGCGAGTCTTTTCAAGGTTTCCCGGCTATTAGACCCGGGTCGATCACCCAGAGCACCAATTGCCGCGATTCGCGCCGCCAATGCCTCCCCGGAATCTGCAGCAAGCCGAACTAAGAGTTCATTTGATTGCTTTAAAGAACCCAAAAAGTCAACAAGGCGCGCGCGAACATGGCCGTCGTCGACACTTTCTAACGCGCCCGCGAGGTGAGCCCTGATCCCATCAGGGCTAGCGGTCGACCATCTGCGTAACGTCCGAAACGCGTGCATCGAGTCTATCCCGCCAACAGCAAGCTGTTCGACAAGTGGCCCGAAGGCAGATGCAATAGGCTTTCTTCGACCCAGCAGCCAAGTGGCATGACGCCTGACCAGTTGAAATGGGTGTGCCAGAAGCGCTATAAGTTGCTGGTCAGCGCTGCGATCCTTAACGGCGGCGAGAGACTCCATTACTAGCAGACTCGGAAAGGCTCCCCCTTCGGAAAAGGACTTTAAATCGACCATCAGACCCCGTGGATCCGCAGAGCGGCTAGCAATACTTGCAAGCTGAGAAGAACGCGTCAACACCCGTACAAAGTCGTCACTCCTCATCAAAAACTCAAACTCGACCAACAATTGGCTATTCGACAGGACCCCGCATTCGTCTTTGCGCACGTAGCTCTCGTGATTAGAAACCTGAATCAGGCTCACAAAATCCGCCCACAACGAACGACAGTTAGATACTTGGACATTTTTTAGCTTCTTTTAGATTGGATGGAGTTCCCTACCCGTGTCTATCGATAGGAACCCCACCTTTAGATTAAAATTTTGGTAGATAGTAGCCTTGTACGTCAAATGTCGATAAGCAGATCAAACAACAGCACCGATAAATTAAAATCCTATCCCGTAAAAGTCAGGCTCGTAGCCTCGAACAACCGCGTGAGCTCAGCCGAAGATAATCAGGGCTGACCCAACTTCCTTTCCATTGCTTCACGCCCGGACACTTTCCCTATCGGGTTTCACCGCAGGAGGAACAAAAGCCTAGACGAGAGTCTGAAAATTAACCGAAAGTGTTTCGGGGTTGAAACGACAAGGGTTAATTGTCGTGCCACGGATCTCGCCAGGTTGAGCTCCGCAGCTTTCGCGACACCCTGTGCTAAATGCTGCTTGATGAGTGGAACCTCGCACCGCCTAACGAAGAGCTTGCTTCGCGTCTCATCAGCGGGCGGCTGATTGCCGTGGATGGGGGACAGTCCAACGTGCGCTGTAACGACACCACTGTTCGAGCCACCAGGATGATATTGCCAGCATAAGCATCCCGTATCGACCGCGATATTGCCACCCAAGATCAGGCATCAAGCTATTGCAGCAACTTCAAAACGGCGAATATCACGATCAACAACCCCAATGGTAAGCCTGCTCATCGAGTTTTAGCGTCCATAGCGGCTATATAGGCGTAGGTCATGGCAGCGCCAATCGTCCCGCCGGCGCCGGGATAGTAGTTACCCATCACCGATGCTGAGCTGTTGCCTGCGGCATAGAGACCCTGCACTATCGTCCCATCGTCGCGAACCACTTGTGCGTGTTCGTTGGTTAGCAATCCGCCTTTTGTACCCAGGTCACCCGCCTTTACTTCCATGGCGTAAAAAGGCGCCTTTGCAACGGTCCCCAGACAGGCGTTAGGCTTGTGACTAGGGTCACCCGCATAAAGATCAAATGCACTTTCACCTTTTTGAAAGTCTTCATCCTTGCCGGCTATGGCCATTTCATTGAACCGGGCGACAGTTTGTCTAAGGCCATCGGCATCTATGCCGGTTAACTTAGCCAAAGCTTCCAGCGTATCGGCCCGCTTCACATAACCGTTCTCGATATGCCTCTCAGGCGTAACCCCTGGCAGCAGGCCACCAATCGCATACCGGCTACGAAACTGCTGATCAAAAATGATATACGCAGGTGGCGCAGTATCCTCAAAGATAAGCCGGCCTAGCTCATTATAAGGTCTGGCTTCATTCGCAAAGCGCTGGCCACGTGCGTTAACGATCATCATGTGTGGCAGACCACGTTCAAACACAATAATGACAGGTGCGCTGTCTGGCGGCAGGGCGGATGGCATCCACCACATGTCATCCATAAGATCCATCGCTGCGCCAATTCGAGCGCCTGCATTAATGCCGTCTCCAGTATTACCGGGCGAACCAGAAGTGACGCTGCCTGTATTCCAATCGCTTCCGCCTTTGTCGCCAAAGAACTGTTTTCGCATAGCAGAGTTGCGCTCAAACCCACCCGCCGCCATCACTACACCTTTTCTTGCACGTATGTTGACCCTCGCACCATCTTTTGTGGCACGAACACCCACGACAACCCCATCTTTTAGCACTAAGTCTTCCAGCGGTGTTTCTAGCCATAATGGCACATCTTTTTTTTGCAGAGTAAGGCGCAACCAGGCAATGAGCGCCCTGCCGCTGGAAAGGTGCTCTCGCCGAGCTAGCTTGTTCCAAAGATTACGCGGGAAGAATTTCCAGACCTGTAACAGCCCGAGGGGATTGGCGCGAAAGAATGCCAGTCGCCGCAGTTCAGTCACGGAACCCACAACACCACCCGGCACCGCAAGGTTCGACTTTCGTAATTTGTCATAGTCGTTAATCCGCCGCCCCGAAATCACTTTAGGATCAATCGACCGGCCGCCTTTAGAGCCACCTGGCGTTTCCGGTCGGTAATCGGGGAAACCATGGACCAGGTTGAATTTTAGCTCACTGTTAGCCATTAAATAGTCGGCCATTTCAGGCGCACGATCGACAAACGCCCGCAGTTTGCTTTCTGCCACGCGTTGGCCAATATTATGTTTTAAATAGGTCAGCGCATCGTCTGGATCGTCATCAATGCCTGCCTTCGCCATTAACGAATTATTCGGTACCCACGCAACCCCGCCAGATAACGCCGTTGTGCCGCCATAGAACGCTTCTTTTTCAAGTACGATCACCTCCAGCCCCTCATGATCGCCAACAATGGCAGCGGTCAAACCGGCGGACCCCGTGCCAATGACAATGAGGTCTGTTTCAAAATCCCAACTCACAGTATTCACCTCTATCCCCCCGGTAACTTGACGGATTTACGCTATACGATTCAGCACTTTTCTATCACGACTGTCATAGGATTGACGGTTGAAGTCAAGCGATGGCTATAGCGCAATTGTCGTCCGCGACCCCAGCTATAATGGCCGAAGAAAGCCACAAAAAACTGTTTACTTCGCCCTATCACCCAAAAGTCCTTTAGATAGAGTTGTAGGTTGGAGAGCGACCGGTTAATTTAACTCCGCTCAACAGGTGGCATAGCCCCTATCGACAATCCTTCGGATAGCACTCAAAATTGACTCAGGTACCTTATTTTTATTGACGAGTATTTTATTGACGAGTATTTAATTAAGCGATTCGGCGCCTATAACATCAAAAATACAGGCAGGCTTTTTCTGGATGGCGCGTCCTCTCAGTTTCTTGTGGAACTGAATAAGTCTGTTTTCGGGCTGATCCGCTTTTACTGGATCACTAACAAAAATTCTTATCCTCTGCACAGGAACATCTAAATGGAAATAGCAAATATCTTTCAAACCTGGCTACAAGGTTCGGTAAAAGACGACCGTGCGTGTCGTCGTATTTTCGACAGCATCGACCTGGACGGTTCGGGGACTATTTCTCTAGACGAGCTTGACGCTGTTTTTGACTCCCTTGACGAGCCCGTTGAAAAGCATGAAGCCGCATCCCTAATGGCTCGGCTAGATGAAGACAAGAATGGGCAAATCGATTACGAGGAGTTCAAAAGCTTCATTCTTCAGCTCACGTCTTTCGACAAGCATCACCAGGACAGTGATTTTCAAAAAGCTTACGACAAGTGGTGGAGCAGCCAGAGAGTCAAGGGAGCGCAAGCATCGTCCTCTGATGAGGTAAACGCGGGCAAAGTACTACTTCCTACGAACATCAATCCCTGCGTGCGCAAGGTACAGTACGCTGTTCGCGGAGAACTCCTGATGCTGGCCGAGCAAATTGCCGAAGAGTTGCGACAAGGAAAGAAAAAACCGTTCGAAGAGGTACTTTTTTGCAACATCGGAAATCCCCAAGCGGTGGCACAACCGCCCATCACTTTTTACCGGGAGGTACTCGCCCTATGTGATCATCCGACGCTGATTAACCATCCCGACGCGAACAAAATATTCTCCATAGACGCCATAAAACGAGCCAAGCAGATAACGGAATCAATCCCCGGGGGTACAGGGGCATATAGCCATAGCCAAGGAGTGGTGTCGATTCGCCAGAATGTCGCCGATTTCATCACCAAGCGGGATGGATTCCCTTCGTTAACAGAGGATATCTTTCTCACCAACGGCGCATCGTCCGGCATCGCACTATTGCTTCAGGTGATGCTCGGCCGCCCGGAGGATGCCATGCTGGTGCCGGTCCCCCAATATCCCATTTATAGCGCGCTCACCGAACTAGCGGACGGCAAAACTTCGGGCTACTACCTGGATGAAGACTCCGGCTGGGGCTTAAAACCTTCCGAACTACAAAACGCTCTCGACAAGGCCAAAGATAAAGGTCTGAACCCGCGTGCTATGGTGGTCATCAACCCGGGAAATCCGGCGGGTCAATGCCTTTCAAGGCAGGTGCTCGAGGATATCGTGCGCTTCTGCAAGGAGAATCGATTGGTTCTGCTCGCAGACGAGGTCTATCAGGCCAATATCTACAGTAAAAAGAATTTCATCTCCTTAAAAAGCGTCGTGCGCAGCCTTGGTAACGCTTTCGACGATTTTGAGTTCATCTCGTTTCATTCCACGTCCAAGGGGCTGATCGGAGAGTGCGGCCGTCGCGGGGGATATATGGAGGTTTGCGGACTACATCCCCAGGTAAAAGCGGCCATGATCAAGCTGGCCAGCATTTACCTTTGTCCCAACTTGGACGGGCAGGTAATGACCCAGCTGATGACAACACCGCTGGACGAAGACTCGCCGTCTTACCAGAACTTTAAAAAGGAAGAAGATGCCATCTTCAGCTCGCTCCAGAGAAAAGCAGCCATGGTCTACGACGTCATGGACAAACTGGAGGGGGTTTCCTGCCAACGGTTGGAAGGCGCAATGTACGCCTTCCCGCGCATCTCGCTCCCCGCAGGGGTGCTTGACGAAGCTGCAGCCCAAGGTATTGCGCCGGATAGCCACTATTGTCGCTCCTTGCTGTTGTCCACCGGCATCTGCACAGTCCCGGGTTCCGGGTTCGGACAAAAGCCGGGAACATTCCATATCCGGATGACCTTTCTGCCCGAGCAAGATGCTTTGGGAAAAGCCCTGTTGCGTCTGGAAGAACATCACCGCGACTACCTGGACCGCTACCGATAACGTCATTGAGTCGACTCATCAACTGTTATGGTGCGTTTAATAGCGCAACGGGAACATTCGCTAATCAGCCCTGCCAGCAATGATGGCGGAACCATACCGGATTTCCAACGAGCGGAAATCTGGCCCGTGCGTGTCATCATGTCTTACGTTTATGATCGCGGTACTTCTGGCTTAGCGTCCCAGTTCTGCGGGTACGGGTGCAAGCCGGAGGAAAAGCATCTCCTACATCGATTTCCATCAACAGCAAAGGATGTGACATAAGAGCCCTGTGCCTGACCTACAAAGGAACCTCCGAATTGCTCAGTGATCAGGAAACAAAAGACTGGCTCCTGTCCAATCGGGCAAAACGGTTGCATAGTAGCGATAAACAAGCAGAAAGGGCTTTAGCCAGACTCAACCACACACCCAATCGGCGCGTGCTAAAATTCAACCCGGTCAAAAAACAGCCTTCGACAGCCGTATAAAGGGTCAGGCAAACCTTGATGCAGCCTGGCCTTGACACGTTATTTATTGGTGCTGTCGCACATCAAACGCTGAGGCGGCCTAAAATGGAATGTCATCATATTCGTTATCATCAAAAGGTGGTGGCGAGGCACCTTGTTCTTCCTGCGGCGAAGAATGTGATTGTCCTGACGCCGAATTCACGCGCCAAGCCTGCAAACTGGTAAAACACTTCTCCGGATTACCCCCACCTGACCAAAGTCGTCCCGAAAGATTAAACTGCACTTGGATTTCATCGCCAATATTGTGAGCGTCCATCATTGCACACTTGTCTTTAATCAATTCAAGGGCAATATGATTAGGGTAGGCTGGGTTTTCATTCTCGCCGGTCAGCTTGATCACGAACTCGCGTTTTGTGAAACCGTTGTTGCCATATTCAGTGGTATCGCCAATGGAATGGATCAGTCCCTGGACTTCAAAACTTTGTGACATCCTGAGGTGGTCTCCTTTTACTCAAAATTTAATTCAACAGCCCGCTATTGTAATTCAAATTAACGCGAAACGAGCACTGTTGTTGAAAGTTAATTAGAGCTCGCAAGAACATCTAAGGCGCGGGACCGTTAGCACCAGAGATGCAAGCTCGACAGGGGTCATCGTTAAGTTTCGTACTGGTCTAATCACCGATGACGAAGACGTTTTCGTTGAAGTGGTCGACCGCGGAACGGATATGAATGCCGAAACTACCGAGCGTGCCTTCGATCCTTTCTTCCCGACCAAAGATATCGGCAGTGATTCTGGTCTTGGGCTTTACGCAGTGAACGGAGCCGCTAGTCTATTCCATCCCAGCGCACTGGAGATAACAAACTGAATAACGAACTGAATAACGAACTGAACAACATAGGAAAGGCTCTGTGAACACACTAAGCTAGTGTCGCTAATCCGTTAAATCTTCGGTGGGATAAAGACGTCAACCAAGACGTCAATAAACACTGCCACGCTTAGCATTGACATTCGACGTGACGATGTTTTTATTTCGGAAACGGTCAGGTCTTAACGCTGGCCTCTACTGATGCGTCACCGGTAACTTCGCTCGCCCCCAGAATAGGAACGGACCGACCCGTTCACCCTCATTGACTAACCGCAACTTTGGATAGCACTTACGAAGTGCCGTTAATGTCACCCTTGCCTCAAGTTTCGCCAACTCTCTGCCAATACAAACATGCAAACCCACACTGAAGCTCAACATCTTTTTCCCAGAGCGCTTTAACTTGAAGGCGTTCGGTTCGGGAAATGCTTGCGGATCCCTATTTGCCGCACCGTAATGCATCATCACTTTGGTGTTAGATGGTATCGTCACGCCGTCAACGTCAACGTCCCGTGATGTCGTTTTGAACAAACCCAACAGCGGCGGATCGAATCTCAAGCTTTCGTTAATTGCATCGTCTACGTCAATTTCACCCCGACAAAACTCGTTCCACAAATCACCAATTGTCAACAACCGCCAGACCAGATTTGAGATCAACGACGTGGTTGTTTCGTTCCCCGCAACAAATATCTGACCCGCGAACGAAACCAATTCGTCATCCGACATATATTCCCCATCTTCTTTGGCTAGCGCCATAACGGATAACAGGTCATTCGATTTTCCTGCTTTTCTCTTAAGATGAATCTGTTCCAGAATATACTCACCCATCTCGGCTAGTTCGACCGCATGTTCAGAAGGGTCTTCCGCACACATGTTTGCCACCGAAGCATCCGCCCACCTTTTGAATTTTTTAATGTCATCAGTAGGTAGCCCCAGAATCTCACATATGATGATTACTGGAAGCGGAAAAGAGAGCTCATCATGTAAATCCCATTCCGCTTTTGACGCAACCGCATCCAACAATTCCTGCACGATTTCTTCCAACCTGGGTTGCAGATCACTAATCTTCTTGACCAGGAAATCCCGCTGAATAAGGCCTCTGGTGAAGGTGTGATGCGGCGCGTCTGACAAAATGCCCTGAGACGGCTGAAAGTTAGGCCCGTTGCCGAACCCCTCGACATAAGTTTCTGCATCTAACAACGCACTGTTGATATCTTCATATCTGGATAAAATAAAGAAGGGTGGGTCGAATTTGTCATAAAAATATGCCCTTTCCCGACCTAAAAGCTTTGCGGCCGTTATCGACGGGTCTTGAAGCTCTTCCTCACCTAAAAGATCAACGTCTTTTGTCTGAGCTTTTCCCATATCCATCGTTTCTTCAAATTCCATTAATTACTCCAAACGGTCGTTCTTGATGGTGAAAATACCCCTGCCCCTCACGATGCTTCTGTACCACTCGTTCATGCGTTCAAAGGGTAGGCTGCGGTTAACGCCTAGATAGTAACCCGTGAAGAACCCAGTCTTAAACCTCGAACCCATAGCCTGATCGGGTTTATGCCCCACAGTGAACCGCTGAGTAGAAAGTTCTGCGACCAACCCCATGCGTTAACCAGCGGGTATTAACGCAGCCATTTCGACGCAAAACCTACTCCGCAGCACCGCAGATTCAACCTGTTTTTTAGCTTTAGAGACCATGACTAATCTTTGTCAGTTCTTTTAACCACCAGTGTTTTTGTTGGGCCTGAAGACGTAAGGCTCAAGTGTTTCTAATGCCCAGCTACGCTGTCGTTCAGCTTTCTTACCGCCAAAGTAGCCTAGCGAACCAGGAGCAGCTTGCCCGTAACCGTTAAAGTTTCCAAGACAGTCCCGCAGCGGCTTGGTTGCGATGTCGGCTTTGGCACAGTGATCAGCAAACTCGATTTCATCCTCCTGCCTGATATCTACGACGCTGTGACCCCCGTCTCGCATCTCTGTCAGCAGAGCCACCAGATACTCACTGTGCTCTTCAATCGCATCAAGAAAATTGAAACTGCCACCTGTACCCTGAGGACCGGCAATGATGAACAAATTCGGAAACCCGTAGGTATGCAACCCAACGAAGGTACGAGTGCCCTCTTCCTGCCACTTGGCCGCAATAGATCGCCCGTCGATACCCCGGACACGTGCCATGGTTTCTCTGGACATGAATTCGAAGCCAGTGGCATAGATCAACACATCCAGTTCGTACTGAACACCATTGTGTATCACCCCCTGCTCATTGATCTCCTGCACCCCAAGCGGGGCTACATCAACAAGATGGACGTGGGCTTTATTAAAAGTTGGCAGATACTCGTCATGAAAAGTTGGTCGTTTGCAACCGTAGGGATAGTAAGCTTTTAGCTGCCTCGCCGTTTCAGGGTCGTCTATAATCACATCAATCCGATCACGAATCTGCTCCATGATTCGAAAGCTCGTCTCAAGGTCCCGCGCAACCTGCTCATCCTGACTTAGCCGAGGCCCCTCGCTTCGCGTTCGCCTTTTCGGCGGCCCAGCCTTGCCTGACAGAAAACCATCATTCGCCTGCATCGCCCTTCGACCAAACAGCTTTGCAAAACGCTGCCGTCGATGCTTTGCCCAGCCTGGCTCTTTCTTCCATTCTTCGATCTCCTCTTCCGTGGTTTCACGCTGGTCACGAACGTCAATCGTAGAAGCTGTCCGCTGAAACACGTGCAATTGTCCCGCCATTTTTGCGATTTCAGGAACGACCTGCACAGCGGTTGCCCCGGTCCCAATAATCCCAACACGCTTACCCTTTAAGTCCACATCGTAATCCCACCGAGCGGTGTGAAAAGATTTACCCTGAAACTTATCCATCCCAGCAATGCGCGCCAACCTTGGCGTTGTCAGAACGCCGTTTGCTAAAACCAAGTGCTTAGCGCGCATGACGTCACCACGGTTAGTACTCACTATCCAACGCTCGGCAGCATCATCCCAACTCGCATCTGTGACCTCCGTGTGAAACAAGCAGTGATCATAAAAGCCGAATCGCTCAGCCATTTTTTGACAGTATTCAAAAATCTCAAAACCAGAGGCGAACTTCATCTTAGGAAAGTAGCCCATCTCATCGAGCAACGGCAGATAGGAATATGCCTCGACGTCACAGGCAATACCCGGGTAACGATTCCAGTACCAGGTACCACCGACATCACCACCTTTTTCACAAAAACGAATGTCAGTGAACCCCGCAGCGGAAAGTCTGTACCACAAAAGCAGTCCGGCAAAACCAGCACCTACCACCATGACCTCGCACTCGTCACTCAACGTTTCCCGCTCGATTGGGGCAGCGGTATAGTGATCGTCCAGATAACGGGCAAACTCACCCTTCATGTTGATGTAATCGTCTGCACCGCGACGAGCTTCCTTAAAGGCATCCATCTGAGCCTGCGCGCTCTCGTCGAATGCCGCGTCTGGCTTGTACTCTGGGAGTGTCAGGTGCTCTGCATCAGTCACCACCTCGTATCCCTGGCCCTTGATACGTTCAGACGCCTTCTCGGCACGCGTATTGAACAATTTCTGACCCGTCTCTGGATCGACCCTTATCGCGGCGGTCGTGTTCAAGTTCATGCGTGCACCTCTCTAGTTTCCGAGCGTTTGCTCGAGTTTTGCTTTCAAGCATATATTAGGGTTTCTAATAAGTGCAAATGCTCTTTGCCCCGCAGCGCTAGCAGTACGACTCGACCAGACAGCGCCAACTAACCGTTGAAAAAACCTTACCTAGGCCAATCAATTGCCTGGGCCGATCCATAGCCATCTCATCACTAAGCCGTTTTCCTGATGACATATGATCACGCCACTGGAACAACAAGCCAAGAAACCCCGGCGCATTCTTTTAGGTGTTGAAAGCTATTTGAAACATCTGGCAACAATGAAATTGTTGGACGTTTTCGAACGACATCAGGCTGCCTCCGGCAGGCATGACCCAACGTCAGGTCTGACAGGAAGTCTTCGTTTTGGTCCATCTAGAAATTGCCCCCGAGCTTCCCCTGTCCTGATTCGTCCGTGCCCGATTGGGTGCGGGGCACCCACTGATCAACAATTCGGCCCGCTCTATCTTGATCCTGTATCGCCGATCGAATCGCAGGCCCGAGCGCGCCTTATGTTTCACCTATACCCCTGGCACGACTTCACGTCCCCGCGGTATGGCCTGGAGACAGGGCTAAGGCCTACGGGCTAAGGCCTACGGGCTAAGGCCTACGGGCTAAGGCCTGCGGGCAACCACAGGCAGTGACTGTATCAAGTGCCTGTAACAAGGGCCCGTTCCGGACCGACGTACCTCGAAACGTGTGATCCGTCACATGAACGCCCTGTCCTATCAGGTTTTAGCAACACTGTGGCTGGGTAAAACCGGCGTTCTACCACCCCGGTTCTCCGCCAACCGGTTGGGAAACCACACCCTGCCATTTAAGGATTGTATTAAGGACATGCTGAAAGTTGATGGCGAGAACGTCGGCGCCCGATGCAAGCAGGCCCAACGCACTAAAAGATTCATTCATTCGGAACCTACGAACCGCACTGCGACAATCTTACGAACCACACTGCGGCAATCTTACGACCCGCAAAGTGGCGGTAATCATAGGGAACCCATTGCTCCTGGTTCGTAAAGGCGAAGATAGCGCCGACAGCAGAGCCACGTTTAAAGCCAAACAGCCACCTGACTTGCAAGACCGTTAGCCTGAATGTGGCCCCATCTAACCCGAAATAGCTAGATGTGTGCCGGGGCTAACCCGAAATAGCTAGGTCAGTAAAACGCAGGTGGGGCATCAGCGCGGATCGTTCCCAGTTCCAAAACTGCTTATCTCCAATCAACGCTATTTTGTTAAGCATGTCATAGAAGTTCCCCGCCACGGTAACACCTCGCACCGGTTGCAGCCTTTGTCCATCTTGATAGAGGAACCCTGAAGCGCCGAAACTGAAATCCCCGGAGATGGCATTCGCACCTGAATGCATCCCGGTCAGATCCGTTAGCATCAGGTATTTCCCTGAAAACAATTCTGCCTGCGAGGCGCTCCCTGCTGTGATCTCGAGTTGGTGCAACCCCACACCCATCGTCGATTTTGGTCCTCGTGCTGCATGCCCGGTAGTCTTCTTATCAAAAAAAGATGCTGTGGCACTATTATGGATAAGCGTGTTAAGGGTGCCATCAACGATCAAAGGTGTTGATTGAGTGGCAGTACCTTCTGCATCGAACAATTGATAACCAAATCCGTCCGTACTCCGCGGCTGGTCAGTAATGTTCAATCGGGTATCGGCTATAGATTCGCCTAATTTTTCCCGCATTGGGTTTACCCCATCCTTGGCCGATTTACCCGAAAACATCAGGGTAAAAACGCCAAATAAAGAGGCCTGAACCTCTTCATCGAAGATCACATCATAATGCCCACTTGGCACCGGGGAGCCGTCAAGGATATCAATCGTCTGGGTATACGCCCTGTCAACAATACTCTTAGCATCTAAAGCAGCGAACAATCGCGCTGCCTGGCCGATGCCTTCCATTGCGTTCTTATCACCCTGTTCAATCAGCGCATAGGCGTAGGCGGCACACATTCTGCTTTTAGAGTAAGCAACAAGTCCTGCACTTGAAAAAATATGGCGCTGACTTGTGTTGTCCTGAACGCCGTTGTATGGCACATTTTTCACCTTGTCTCTGGCGGCAAGATCGCTTTCCATCTGTAAGGCAAAGTTAACCTTCTCGTCGATGCTTACCTCTTCTGCCGGGCACAAAACCGAGTCATCTGTTTTCAGATTGATTTCGTTCGCCAAAATGTTTTCATGCACTTCTATTGCCGTAAAGCTCGCGTTAGTTAGCGCCTGCTCAACCAGCGAGGTCAAAGCATCACTATCTGCAGCCTCGCTATAGGCGGTACCCACCCTGCCATCTTTAATCACCCTCAAACCAAAAATCTGGCTGGAACTCACCTTGTATTCTTCTAACTCGCCGTCACTTGCTTTCAGCGACAAGGATTCTCCCTGGTCGATAATCAGATCACCACTCGCACCGGCCGCCTTGACAAGGTCAATGACCTGATTCGCCTGATCGGCAATAGTCATCAGGCGTTACCCCCGACAAGAATGTCATCTACCTTAAGGGTTGCCTGGCCCACAGAGGTTGGCACTGCACCCGAGACCGAACCGCACATACCACAGGCCAAAGAAAAATCATTGCCTACCATTGAGATCTCTTTGAGTACTGCCGGCCCGGTGCTGATGAGCGTTGCTGCCTTAACAGGATATTGAACCTTGCCATTCTCAACGTAGTACCCCTCGGTCACCGCAAAGTTAAACTCACCGGTTCCCGGCTGCACTGAACCCCCTCCCATATGAGAGGCATAGATACCCTTATCAATAGAGCCGATCATCTCTTCCAGGTCCGCATCGCCAGGCTCGATAAAGGTGTTCCTCATCCTGGAGGCAGGTGCATACTTGTAGGACTCACGTCGGCCCGAGCCGGTTCTTTCGAAGCCAGTTTGCTGAGCGCCAATTTTGTCGACAAGAAAACTGGTTAGTTTGCCGTCCTTGATCAATTGCGTCCGCTGCGTATCAAGGCCTTCGTCGTCAATATTGATCGAACCCCACTGCTTCGTCATCGTGCCGTCATCCACCGCACTGACCGCTGTATTTGCGATCATTTCACCCATCTGATCATGAAACACCGATGCTTTTTTCGCGACAGAGGTCGTTTCCAACAAATGACCGCAAGCCTCATGAAAAATTACGCCACCAAAACCATTGCCGATGACTACCGGCATACGGCCAGAGGGGCAAGGTTTTGCACTAAGATTAACCAGCGCTTGTCTTGTCGCTTCTGTTCCGGTTTTTTCAGCGTTGATGTCATCTTCCAGCTCCCAGCCCATCAAACCGCCGTCATTCCAACTACCTGTGGCCTGCTCGGAGCCATCTGAGGCGATGGATGTCAGAGAGGTGCGAATATAGTTACGCGTATCTCCTGTGTGCAGTCCCTCACTGTTAAACAACTCGACGTGCTGCTCTTTTTGTCTGCAGGAGCCCCGAGTTTGCGAGATCATGTTACTGGCCGCACGAGCCGCAACATCGGCTGCCAGCAGGTAAGCTACCTTGCTCTCAACCTCAGAATCATTACTCAACGTGCGTACTGCAAGATGCAAATCTTTTATCTGCCTGTAGTCAAAATTGAATGTAGAGACGCTTGGATCCCGCAGGTCTTTCGCCGCCAGCTCAGACAGGATTCTTTTCAGCTCATCGCCCTCTGGTTTGTTGGTGTAGCCATAAAGAACTTTAGTGCCATAGACCAGGCGCAGGCCTATGCCGAAGTCTATCCCCGACTCCACTGATTGCACATGATTGCTCAAGGTGCTGATGGTATTTGTCTGACTTTTTTCAACAAACAGTTCGGCGAAGTCCGCGCCAAGTGAAATGCCATGGTCAATGACTGATTGTGCCGTTTGGTAATTAAGCATGAAACGTCCTGTGGAGGCTTGATGATTCAATAAGAGCAGCGCAGTATAAACCGACAAACGCAATCAATGTAAAAACACTGCGGTCTACAAAACTGTGACTAATAAGAATGTGATTAATAAGAATTTGGTTAATAAGAATTTGGTTAATAAGAATTTGGTTAATAAGAGCGTGATTAATAAGACTGGGCGAAATCGGACGACTTCACGCCTTTTTTAAAAAAATACCGGTGGTTACCCTTGGAGTTTTAACATGATATACCCTGAAAACAGTGGCATAGACAGATTTATCACTAGCGAGGCGCCCGAGGAGGTTTTGGAGCCCGACCTGCCGATTATAGACCCACATCACCATCTTTGGGACAACCGAGCCGCGACTTCCGTTTTTGAGCAAAAAGTTTATCTGTGCGACGAAATCATGGCCGACATCAACAAAAGCGGCCATAACATCACTCAAACAGTGTTCGCTCAATGTGGTGCTTTTTTTCGAGCAGACGGTCCGAAAGACCTGCGCTGCGTTGGTGAAACAGAATTCGTTCAAGGGGTTGCCGCGATGAGCCGCTCAGGGATTTACGGTTCTACCCGACTGTGTACAGGTATTTTCGGCTCCGCCGACCTACGAGCAGGTTCCAGCGTAGAACCTGTGCTGGAAGCCCATCTGGCTGCATCAGCCAATTTTCGAGGAATACGCACAGCCTTCCCGTCTGATCTTAACCAAACCTACCTTGACGGCTTTGCACTGCTGGAAAAATACAACCTGTCATTCGATCACTACTCACCCGACTTCGAGCGCTTGCCTACGCTTGCTGCATTGGCCGCTGCCCATCCTGGCGTTCCTGTAATCGTCAATCACTTCGGCGGTACCGTTAATCCAGATGATGATGCAGAAACCTTCGCACGATGGCGAGAATGTCTGGAAATCGCAGCGGCAAGCCCCAATACGGTCATGAAACTGGGGGGAGCCCAAATGCGCGCAGGCGACTGGGAGCCTTCATTTCACATGCACAAACAAGACACACCGCTGAGTTCTCAGGCATTCTGTGAGCTTCTCTACCCCTACTACATCGCCGCAATCGACGCGTTCGGGCCTGATCGCTGCATGTTTGAGAGCAACTTCCCCGTCGACCGTGAGTGTATTTCCTACCGGACGCTATGGAATATGTTCAAAAGAATCGCGGCCAAAGCCGGGCTTTCCGAAGACGAAAAAACCTCTGTCTTTAGTGGCACCGCCGCAAGAGTATATCGACTGCCGGACTAACGGCCGGAGACATAAAACCGGTTTCAGTCCCGGGTAATCGATCACTGGATGGCAAACGCGTAAAGCGTGACGGTTAAAGTCGATCCACCTTCGCAAGGCTTGTCATTGTCCAGACACCCACTACCGTAAGAAAGACGCCTGCAGCGGCAACAAAAAATCCCGACAACGGACCAATAACTGACGCAAAGTACCCCATGGATATCGCGCCGACCGGACCTCCGCCCAACGTACCCAGTGAATAAATAGATAATGCTCTTGCGCGATAATTCTCTGGTGCTGACTCCTGGATAATCGCTCGGCCCAGGCTTATTGCTACACCGCCGCACATGCCCCAAAGCCCGATGCAAAGAAGGTACCCGTAGAATGGCAATCTAAGGTTGGTTGAAATTAAAAATACCCCTCCCATCACCAACGCCATCATCAAGCCCAAACCCTGTCGTCTAATCCCACCGATCGCCACAAGGATAATCGTCGTTACAATCGTGCCAACCATAAAACAAATATAGGACAGCGCTATATCGAAGGCGGCACCACCGTAAATATCCCTAACCGCAAGTGGATTCAGCACCGAGAAGGCCCCCATATAAAACACACCGACAGAAAACATCAGAATCATCACAGGGAACATACGTGGCGAATGAAAGATCAGAGATAGACCCTCCCAAATATCGCCAAACACGCTTTTACGATTTTTTTCTCGGGCATCAGCAAGCGATGGCCTTTTCGGAGTAGACGAAGGCAACATTAACGCAACCAGGACACCGAAAAGTAAAACGGTTCCTTGGACCAGCAACAACGGAACCGGGCCTGTCGTGTCTGCCTGGCCGGCAAGCCCAAACCCGATAATCTGGGCAAAAAATGACAAGCCCATCGCCATCGTCACGGCCTGCTGGATATTGGGTCCCGATACCTGATTTAAGATGCTGTCTCTCGCTGGTTGAATAAAAGCATTTAAACTTCCTACACCAACTGCGAAGACAAGTAGCATTCCATAGCTGAGGGTCGAGATTTCGATCAACAGGATCAGCATAAATACGGGCACCGCGGCAAGACACTGAAAAACGATGAGTATCTTGCGCCGATCGATCCGATCGGCGAGAAGTCCACCAAACAGGATGAACACCAGGCCCGGCAGTTGAATACACATCTGCGCGATACCCAGTCGTAACCCTCCCTCCCCTAAATGCACCGCGACCATCCAGGTAAAAAGGACGCTATTGATACCCCACGGGAGAAACTGGCCAACAACGCCAGCTAAATACCAGTAGAACTTTGATGGTGAACCTCCCATCTTCAAGATGCTAACAAAATCAACAACCCAGAACGATAATTTTCCGTTAGATCAACCTTCGTCCAGAAAACCCCAAGGCTTACTAACTATCTACATCCAATCGTACCTGTATCGACACAGAACAGACTTCATCCTGCACGTTCATCGAATTCCCGCTGACGGTTTGACTTGAAAAATTCTGTAAGCATACTGTTTGCATGGATATTGACCTAGATACGGGCAAGCTGGTTGTTTTTCTTGGCGGGCTACTTTTTTTCCTGGGCATCGAAACCCTTGCGCCGAAAAGATCATGGTCCGAGAGTAGATTGAAACGCTTTTTATTCCACATCGGCATAGCAGCACTAAACACCGTGTTGATCCGCCTGCTGATTTACGTCCCGCTCCTACTATGGATCGTATTCGTCGAACAACAGGGGTGGGGCATCTCCCGCTGGTTGGGGTTAACAGGCTGGCTCGAACTAGCCATGTCTCTGGTTGTACTCGACCTGTTCGACTACTTCTGGCATCGCGCAAATCACAGAGTCACTTTTTTATGGCGTTTTCACAAAGCACATCACGCGGATACCGCGATGGATGTGACGACGGCACTGCGCTTTCACCCCGGCGAACTAATAATATCAGCGCTAGCCAAGGCCCTTTGGATTGCGATATGGGGGCCCACTGCCATTGCCTGGTTTTTGTTTGAAGCTATGGTGAGCCTGTGCGCGCAGTTTCACCATAGTAATATCGACTTTCCTGATCGTATTGAGCGAGTCATCTCGGCAATTATCGTCACACCCCGTTTTCATGCGAGCCATCACGCCGTCGACCGGCGCTACGGGGACTCAAATTTTTCAACGATCTTTAGCCTCTGGGACAACTTATTCAATAGTTACCAGCGCCCAGAAAACGACGATTCCGCGAACCGAACGGAAAATGCCCTAGGCTTACCTGAAGCGCGTGACCAAGCCTTCTTACCGGGCGCCTGGCTTGCCGAACCCTTTAAATCCAGCAATTTAATCCTTAAAAACCGAAATATAGACACATCCGAGTGAAATGTCGTGACCGTAGCCTCGCAAGTACTGATAATAGGGGAACATAAACTACGAGTACTATCTTATGAAAACGCTCTTAACTTTTATTCTGTTACTCCCTTTATTTGCCCTAGCTGACGGGCATGGTCACTCTGCTGAACATGCCGGTGATGCTGCAACCTCTAAAGAACACGGTGGCAAAGCTGCTGAAGTAAAAGAACCCGATCATCACGCGTCCCCAAGTAAAGAACATGGTGGCGAAGCTGCAGAAACTAAAGAACATGGTGGCGAAGCTGCTACGTCAAAAGAACATGGCGGCAAACCAATGTCTGCAAAGTAATGAGCGATCTAGCGTGAACCGCTGTCTGTTTAGCCGGTCAATCAGCGCTGCTTGGATCAACGGTCTGCTTGCAGGGCTGTTGATTCTATTTAGCCCTTGGTCTACCGCCGAACCTACAGCAGAGGCTTCGTCCCAATCGCTAGCAGTGAAATTTTATGTGGAAGACATCAAGTCCACCATGGAAGCATACGTAGCGAGCAAGATCGACGCCGATGACATCTTTTACCTGAAGGATGATAGAACCGGTGAGAACCTTGCCCTAAAATTCGTGATGGTACACGACCCCGTCCGCCAAATTAGAGGCGACATCTATTTCGCCTGCACTGATTTTCACGTACAGGGAGACCCAGAAAAAATCTACGACATCGACTTCTGGATGGATGGTTCAAGTGGAGAACTGAAGGTCTACGACACCAAGGTGCACAAAGAACCTCGCTCATCGCTGTTATACGGATGGTATAAACATCCACGTTATACTTTCGTCAATGACGAGATTGAATATCTCTATTGAATGGGTCGCTATTGAGTGACGCTCTGTTGAGTGGCGCTCTATTAATTGGCGCCCTGGTAAATGGCGCTCTGATGACCAGGCTGCTTTCTGGAAGCGATTACGAAAACGCTGGATTGCCCCGTATTTAAGTCTCGGTCTCGTACCGCATATCGACTCTTCCTGGCGTCAGCGGCAGCAACCCACCCCGCGTGGAAACGCTAAGACACCACGTAGGGCACAAGAATCGACACCACGAACCCAACGGCAGTAACCCGTGCGCCAAAAATCAAACATTCGCTTTATCCCACGGCCTGACTCTGGACAAAGCAAATAAGAAATCCTACTTTCTGCCACAGTCCCTGACCGTGACATCGTTGATGCTGGATGACGGTGAAAACACAAAAAGACGCACCATCGCCAACGAATATCATCCACCTTGAATGACAAGTTCAACAAGGAAACGCCACCTACTCGCCGGACATCCTTGTTAACATTGCTCTTCTTTGTAGAAGCTGGTGACGAAAATGGGACAAATATGAACAAAGCATACTCATGGTCAGTTTTGGACGCATTGAAGAAAGAAGCCGGTCTGATAGCCGGTTTCGTTACTCTTACCATATTTTTTGTTTTCGGCGGCGGTTGGCTGTCATCAATGTCTGGCTGGATTACGCCGCTTCTATACTTTTGCTGGCTATTTCCAATCATGCTGTGGTTGTCTTTTGGTGTGGTTCATCACGCTGATTGCCTTGCCATCAAACTAGGCGAGCCATACGGCACCCTAATCCTTACGTTATCTGTTATCAGCATAGAGGTCGTGATGATCTCCGCAGTGATGCTTAATGCTGAGCAAAACCCTGAGCTAGGCAGGGACATGATGTTTGCTGTTTTAATGATTGCGCTGAACGGATTGGTTGGCCTTTCTCTGCTCTGTGGCGGTATTAGGCATTTGGAGCAAGAACACAATTTACAGGGTGCCAACACGTTTCTGTTGGTATTAATTCCAATGGCAATGATCAGCCTGATACTTCCCAATTTTACGCAATCAAGTGAACCTGGCACCTTCTCCACTGCGCAGATGGTGTTTGCCGGGCTAACGTCGGCGGGGCTCTATGGTGCCTTTTTAGTGATGCAGACTCTTCGTCATCGGGGATTTTTCAAGTCGCCCATAGAGTCATCAGACAATGAACATCTACACGATGATATTGCAGTCCACTCAGTTGGCTTTCATGTCGCTTTGCTCGTCGCCAATATGCTGCCCATTGTTCTACTGTCAAAGAGCATGGCCAAAATTATAGACTTTCAGGTCTCTGTTTTCGCAGCACCGGCAGCGCTAGGGGGGGTGGTCATTGCTTTACTGGTACTCGCGCCAGAGGGGCTGGCGGCCATCAAAGCTGCGGTTAGTAACCGCTTGCAGCGATCCATCAATATTTGTTTGGGTTCTGCTATAGCGACTATTGGATTGACAGTCCCAGCAGTACTGATGATTGGGCTGGTCACGGGGCAAAAAGTGGTTCTGGGCCTTGGTCCTGTCGATTCACTCATTCTAGTGACCACAATCTTGACCGCCATGGTGACATTCTCCAGTAGTAAGACAAATATCATCCATGGAATTGTCCACCTTATTCTCTTTGCCGCCTATATTACGATGGTGTTTGACCAACCTATCTAAGGCTTTTACCAAGCTTCCAAAGCACCCAAAGCACCCAAAGCACCCAAAGCACCCAAAGCCGATAGCGTTGAGAGGTTTCCGCAGATAGAGCGCTTTACTTTACTTTGCCTTACCTTTGTTTTGCCTTACCTTTGTTTTGCCTTCGTTTTGCCTTGCCTCTTAGCCAGCCTTTCATCTTTTTGGCAAGAAGATCAGGAAAGCCCTTACGCATACTTCGTGTGCACTAATTAAAAGATCTGAGCATCATTTTTCGTGGGTCGATTTTTTCGGTCGCATCACGTAAAGAATCCCACCGAGAACAATCCACCCCAGCACCATCGCCCATTCATAGGGCCATATAAGCGCAGATGGACTACCCGGTAAATAGATGACGAATAGCCCAAGCGACATCAAAACGGCGGTGATGCCAACGGGCATCCCAAAAGGAACTCGGAACGGACGTGGTAGATCCGGGTCGGTAACACGTAATTTGATAAAAGCTGCCGCCACCATTCCGTAGGCAATCACGACCGCGAAGCTACCCGCATCAATGATCCAAACCAATATAGTGCGACCAAAAAACGGCGCGATAATACTCAATACCGCAATTAACAAAATGGCTGCCCAGGGGGTTTGAAACCTGGGGTGTAGTTGTGCGAAAACGGGTGGCAGCATGCCGGATTTCCCCAGCGCATAGATCACTCTACTACCGCCTAGAATAAAGGCATTCCAGCTGGTCAGCAGCCCCCCAATACCGGCAATCAACATCAGCTTCCCTGCTGTGGTCGATTGCCATACCGCGGCATTGGCATCCGGCGTCGCGATTGACGCGTTCTGCCTTGCGTTTGTATCAAGCGCAAAGGCCACCGCGGTTGTGATTAGGATGTACCACAGGACCGCAAGTACCACGGAGAAAATAAGTAATTTCCCGATCATTTCAGGGGGGATATTGATCTCCTCAGCGGATTGGGGGATCACATCGAAGCCGACCAGAAGCGCGGGCACCATGATCAATACGGACATAGTCCCCGCCGCGCCGGCGGTAAACAGCGGCCCAACATTTTCGGCGTTGCCATTAACGCCAGTAGCGCCAAGAAAACTCAACCCCACAAGAAAGAATAATGCGGTGATAATGCTCTGAAGCACTGCCGCGAATTTAATGCCAACCAGATTAACCGCGCTCATGATGATGGCGCCAGCAATACCAATGACGACCAGCGATAGATATACCGGTGACCCGGCGACGTCCCAAAGCTTGACCAAACGAATATTAGGGAATAAGTATTCCAGCGCAGTGGGAAGAGCAACCGATTCAAAAACGGGCACGGTGACATAAGCCATGACCAACGCCCAGGTGCAGACGAATGACAAGCCGGGTCCAAAGGCGCGGTGCGTATAGATATGTTCACCCCCGGCTTTGGGCATTGCCGCTGCTAGCTCTGCATAGGTCAAAGAGATAAATATGACCGCTATTCCACCAATCAAAAAAGCTGTGACGGCACCTCCCCAACCGGCACGCTCAACCCATTCACCCGTGAGCAAAACCCAGCTCCAACCGATCATCGCGCCAAATGATAGCGCTAGCACCTCGCGGCGGGCGAGGACTTTTTGGAATACAACGGACTCATTCATCATGTCTTTTCCTTTCGCTTTTTACTCAACTATAACAATTGTCACAGCGAGGATCATGATCATCGCTAGAGACATGGAACGTGCGAGAATTGAAGCGGTGAGTTAAAACCCAATGCAGCAGTGATACTCCACAAGGGCTAACTTCCGTGTTCGCCCACCGTAAGTTATTGTTCCCTGATCAACGTCGTACTGCACCTGCACAGGCACAGGCACAGGCAAAACCCAGGTATTTAAGCCAATCAGACCAGAAAACGTAAAGCTAACTAACGGGGCAGAGCACCATGACACAACTAACAATCACCGAACACACCTTCAACTCTGACAGGCACAAAACGTTTTATCGAGCAGCCGGCCCGGTCGATGGACCGCTGATTATTTTCACTCATGGTTGGCCAGAACAGTCTCTTAGCTGGCGGCACCAGTTACCGTTTTTTGCCGCGATGGGTTTTCGCGCAGTCGCGCCCGACATGCGTGGCTACGGCAACTCCAGTATTTATCAGAACCATAGCGACTACTGCCAGCAAGAAATTGTCTTCGATATGTTGGAACTACTGGAATCTCTACAGGCACAAAAAGCGATCTGGGTTGGACATGACTGGGGTGCTCCAGTGGCATGGAACATCGCGCGTCATCATCCTGAAAAATGCGTTGGGGTGGCCAGCTTATGCATTCCCTATGCAACCCTTGAACAGGGTCTCGATTTCATGATTTCGTTAGTTAATCGCGATGTGTATCCCATCGACGAATTTCCCGCAGGGCAATGGGAGTATATGCGCTTTTATGAAGAGAATTTTGCCGACGCCACCAAACCCATGGACGCTAACCCCCGTAATATGTTGCAGGCGATGTTTCGTAAGGGTTCCGCAGACGGCATGGGAACACCAAGCGGTACCGCCATGGTCCGAAGAGATGGCGGCTGGTTTGGTGGTCTTGATGAGGCGCCAGTGGTGCCAAGAGACGACGACGTCATTAGCGAAGCGGAGCTAGATATCTTTTCCCAGGCGCTAAGTCGAAATGGTTTCTTTGGACCCAACTCTTGGTATATGAACCATAAAGCAAATGCCGAATACCATCAGCGACCCAACAACAGTGACCACCTGGCAATGCCAGCATTGTTCCTGGCAGGACATTTTGATTACACCTGTGAATCGAT
>Ga0209502_10000265_pt1 | contig 59085 bp, 47 predicted proteins | sample ArcticOcean_MG_C_10_FD_187442 | JGI IMG/M metagenome (GOLD analysis project Ga0209502, IMG submission 187442) | Marine microbial communities from western Arctic Ocean - ArcticOcean_MG_CB11_90 (SPAdes) (version 2) | ecosystem: Environmental > Aquatic > Marine > Oceanic | place: Arctic Ocean... | reverse complement strand
CGACCCGAGCGTCTGTAACATGGATAACATCACGGCATACACTACCTATATATACATGGTCTATGTGTCTTCCATGTCCCCTTGCCCTGCTGTGCTTACGATTTGATATGGCAACAGCATGTTCGGCACTCTTCCATTGGTTATGAGTAGTTCCATTGTGACACAGCGCGCGCGCACTTTGCGCACTTCCGCGCAAAACTTTAAAAACATCAAGAAGGTCATGTCTTGGGTCTCCACCCAGTTTGAAGGTATGAAGGTCGCCACCAGTTAACAGCTTGTAGTCAAACCCACTCTTATCAGTGTTAAAGTCACCTCCAAGAAGAAATGGTATGCCCTCAAACTGTTGTTGTAACAATCCGATGATATGTCTTACCATTTTTGAGTTGTCTTGTTTGTGAAGTTGCCCCAGACCACACTCCAAATGTGTATTATACACCAGTAGGGGACGTGTCCCGTTCAATAACACCCATGTGAAAACATTGACCCAGTCCGTTTTTGGACTTGACCACTCATAACAACCTGATGTGACACACTCGTATAAACCTTTCTTCCAAAAAATACCACACAGCTCGTGGTTGCATCTATCGTGTGTAGCCCTCTTCCCTCCCAAAAACACAGGAGTATGTCTCGGGGGCAGGTGATACTGATCAATGAACCCTGTAAACAGTAGATCAGCAGTCATGTCCTCAGTGTCTTCTTGAAGAAGTAGGACGTCTGGGTTCTCCCGTTGAATGACACTGTCGATGACAGGAAGTCTGTCGTCCCAATCCCATCCCCCAAGTTTTCGTTCACCACCCTTCCATCGGATGTTCCAGGTCATGACCCGCGTGGGTGTTACGGGTGTTACGCGCAATTTCCACGACATGATACGCAGTTATGTGCGTCGAGAAGTGAATGAGGCGACCACACGGACGCCGTTTTTATAGCACAGCCAAAAAAATCCCATAACCTCAGAAAATCCCAAAAACGGCATTTGCCTTTTTTTTGATTAAATTTTCCTCTTTTTCTTTGCGACTTAGGTCCCGTTCAATCGAAATTTTCTCTGGGGAATGGCATCTCCATACGGTGGGGTTGAGAGGATTCACTTTCACTTTCACTGTCACTTTCACTGTTAACCCAGACGTCATTTTGTCTTGCGACAAACCACTAATCTACGGCTATGCGGGCACGTCACGAAACACGATAACAGTCACGGCACACGGAGTGATTCTGTGGTTTATGAGAGATGTCATCACCACATTCTTCACATTGCCTTCCACGAGACCGCTTCGACGCACTATCGCCACTACTTCTACCAGCTTTGTTATGACAGTCCAAACATCTGTTGTAATTCTGTGGTTTATGAGAGATGTCATAACCACATCCTTCACATTGCCTTCCATGAGACCGCTTCGACGCACTACCACCACTACTTCTACCAGCTTTGTTATGACAGTCCAAACATCTGTTGTAATTCTGTGGTTTATGAGAGATGTCAACACCACATCCTTCACATTGCCTTCCACGAGACTGCTTCGACGCACTACCACCACTACTTCTACCAGCTTTGTTATGACAGTCCAAACATCTATTGTAATTCAGGGGTTTATGAGAGATGTCAACACCACATCCTTCACATTGCCTTCCACGAGACTGCTTCGACGCACTACCGCCACTACTTCTACCAGCTTTGTTATGACAGTCCAAACATCTGTTGTAATTCAGGGGTTTATCAGAGATGTCATCACCACATCCTTCACATTGCCTTTCCGACGCATCACTGGTTAGATCATATGATACTGGTCCCTCCAAAGACCTTACTCCATAGAGGGCGTCATGTGATGCCCACTTGGCTTTCCTCGCTGCCTGTTGCGGCCTATATTCAGCTTCAGTTACCTGTTGACCATTTATAAAGTAATTGCAATAGCCTGGTGGAGGACCGCCTCTTTGAAAACAGTTCAGACATTTTGTGTGATTCTTAGGAGTGCCGAAAGGAAGATCAATCGAGCAATACTCGCAAATTTGTTCGTCCCAATCGTCCTCATCGTAGTCTAAGTAATCATCGTAATCGTCGACCCACATCGGGTCGCCATTATAACTTGAGACTCTCCGTTCAGCACTTGCCATATCTGGAGTGTATTTTGTTCTAACAACCACCGTTCCTTGGCGAAGGGAAGAGTGCTGCCCTTGTGCATCCCTCTGTCGGTATACATTCTCGCAATAGTTACACTTCTTGCAAATGGGCACGATCCAAACCCCACGTTTCTGTGACGAGTGCCCTTTGATCCATATGTGACCACCGTGCTCAGCATTACTGTTGCAGTCACTAAACGCACACCGCCTTCGACCCGAGCCCGACATTTTCTCCCAATACTTAATCCAGGAGGTTTTGTGGAGCTTATCAGAAGAACTCCCATCGATATTCCATGCCTGCAGGTCTTGCTGTAAGCGAAACACTTCGCACTTTCCTTTCACCTTCTTCAAACTTGCTGCATTTCCTCGGTGTGGTGGGTCATACTCAGGAACGTGGTTCTGCCCGACAAAGACAGGCATGGTGTCCCTGTGCTGACGAGAGTGATCGAGGAGTGACAAAAAAAAATTCCGAAAACGGCGTGTGCCACTTTTGATACGATTTGATACGATCTCGATGTCGATCACGTCACTCTCGACTACACAGACACCATGAACTTTTCTCAATCTCCTGTAAAGGCTAACAACGCTAGGGCTCAAATGGACCAAAGAATCGCCAATGGTGAGTTTGGTATGCCTGCAGACGTTAACAAGGTGAACGATGCATGGTCACAGCTAGTCGAGCAAGGACCAAAAACAGTGTATCATCCAGTCTGCCCACTCTGGATCAAAGAGGGTTTAAATGACCCTAGCAAAAAAGTGTTGTTTGAGTGTAACAGGACTCGTGAACAGGTCATCATTCCTGCAGGTGTGAAGATGCTTGTGCTTAAGACTCCTCTTCCCAAGAAGAACAACACTCAGCCAGACGCGAACATGGTGTATGTTACTGAGGAATATTGAGAAAATAGTAAGGTTGTAAATATATATTTCAAAAAAAGTCACGGTCTCGATCGATCACTCACGTCAGCACGAACACCATGACTCGTCGTAGAAACAGTAGTGGTTCATCTCGCAAGAAGTCGAGTGGACCCGCGTATACTTATCAGGCTAACCTCAAAGGGGGCAAGGTGTATGTCGGTATGGCTACCAGTAAGCCAAACCTGAAGAAGCGGATCCAGACACAGCTCAGTGGATCGAAAGGGGCAAGCTCAGTGTGTCGCAATTCCAAACCCATATCAGTTACCAGGGTTTATAAACACGCAAACGTCGAGGCAGCCAAGAAGGCCGAAACAAAACGCTATCACTCCACCAAGGCTAAACTTGGAGCTAACAAGGTGCGTGGTGCTGGTCACACAAAGGCGTTCCCCAAGAAAAAGTAGCAAGGTTGTAAATATATATTTCTAAAAAAGTCACGATCTCGAACACTCTCGACTGCAACCTTCCTTAGTCATGTCGAGTCCACCTCCAAGTAAACGAGCCAGGCGTATGATAACTATCCCTGACTACATTGCAGCGGGTCTCGGGTTGAAAAGCTGCGAACTACCTGAGGACGAGCTCGAAGGAAGAATGCTACTGGCTGGGATAACGAAGGGATCGGACGTTTTTAACTCCCCGCTTCTGGACACTGTCACGAAAGCACCACGTGTCTTCACTGATTTCGTGCTCTCAAAGCTCGACACGGTCGACATGCTGATACTTGCAAGGGTGAATAAGACGATGCGGAGGATTGTAAAGGTTCACACATACACCACTGTCGTTACGGACACGAAGGAGGAGATTTTTAGGGTGCCAACATTCGTCAGATCAGTCGAGCTGCTAAGGTGGGCACGTGAGAACGGCTGCCCGTGGGATGAGAGGACGTGTGCCGCTGCCGCTGCGGCTGGTAACCTGGAAGTGCTCAAGTGGGCACGTGAGCATGGCTGCCCATGGGATGAGAGGACTTGTGCCGCTGCCGCTTCAGGCGGTCACCAGGAAGTGCTTCAGTGGGTACTGGCACGGATTTCTCGTGACGAACGTTGCGTCAGGTAAAAATAGGAGGTTGGTTGTCCGCAACATACCCGCATAGCTGTAACTTAATGGGGGGCTGGGTCGAAGCCCTGAAACTTTGTGGAGAAGCTTATCCAACATATTTGTGTATATTAATCTATTAAAATTATATTTATATAGTCTTCTGACCTGAGATTGTATCATGCGTAAAACGAAAACAGTCCCGAGGGTCGGGACTTCCCAGTGTATATAGATTTGTATATTTATTTCTAAAAAAGTCACGATCACGATCACTCTCGTCAGCACAGACACACTGTGTTCGAACTCACCAAGACGAGTAAGAGATTAACAAGTCTGGGTGAGGCTTGTGTGTAACCAGGACTGTTTGTAAAGCTGAAAGACTACCTGTAAAACATGGGTCACCAAGAGCTTTACCACCCCAGAGGACGAATCGAACGAATCTTTCTTCGATCCCTTCTCGTTCTCGCCCTCTTTGGGCAGGTGTGTGGTGCTCCATTCATATACAAGTCTCAGCTCCAATTTGCTATCACGAGTTGCTTCGTTTCGGTTCAGGGTGGTGAGGAATGTTGTTCTTCGGGGCTCGCAAACTGTGGTCCTGCTGGGACTACGGACATGCCAGATTGGGACGTAAGCCTCATCCAGGATATGTCTGCTCTGTTCCATTTGCTACCTTCGGGGGACCCACTGGTAGGGTTCAACCAGGATATTTCAAGTTGGGATGTGAATAATGTTACGAACATGAACTTTATGTTCCATAACTGTAAGAGCTTTGACGTGGATATTACTGGCTGGGACACACCAAACCTGTTAACTTCTTCTCAGATGTTCGGGGAGCCGAATAATATGTACGATGCCGCAACCTTGTGGCTCGCTGAATATGAGAGAATCGATGGGCGGGCAACTATGAATGGACCTCCAAACGCCTGGAGGAGAAGAAGGGATTTACCACCACTTCCTCCAGCTCGGGCTGTGTCCTCACCCCCTCCCCCTCCTGGAAGTGTTCCAGAGGTGTCCCCCCCTCCTGCTCCTGTGTATGACCCGCCAGCGACTTCTAATGACGTCGGGACGGTCGTTCTCGTCGCCTTCATCATGCTCGTGATAGGTTTCGTCAGTGGATACCTCGTTCGTCTGTTGAGGTCAAGGAAGGGTGTCCCTATTCTAGACGAAGACCCTGATGAGGAAAACTTTGAAAGAGCGCCGTTGTCCACCTAGATCGCTGACGATTGTTGCATAGCTGTAACTTAATGGGGGGCAGAGGCGAAGCCCTGAAACTTTGTGGGTAAGTCAAACCAACTTATTTAAACATATTAAGCTGTTAAAACACTATGTGTATAGACCCCACACCTAAGATCGCATCATGCGTAAAACGAAAACCTCCCCGAGCCTCGGGACTGCCGAGCGATACGGCGTCGCTACGATCGTCGGGCTGCGTAACTATCGGGGGGGTCAGGGGTAGGCAGCCAAACTTTGTGGGTATGTTCATCCAACATAGGTAGACATGTTAAGCTAATAAAATACTGTGTATATAGTCTTTTGACCTGAGTTTGTCTGAGGCGTAACCGAAAAGAAGCTACGGGTCTCGGGATACAGTGTCGCTACGGTAGTACCGGAGACTGCGTGTACAAGTTGTAACACTACAACCCCCCAAACTTTGTGGGTATGTTCATCCAACATGGTTACACATATTAAGCTATGTACGAAGCTTTTTGACCTGAGATAGGCTGAGGCGTAACCAGCGACGGAGGCGTCCCGAGCTTACGGGGGTTACGGTAGTACCGGAGACTGCATAACTATCGGGGGGGTAAGGGGTAGTGGGGGCGAGGTGTTCTAATATGTTCAGTAATGTGAGTTAAACATATGGAAGCTATAAAAACATGACCCCCCAGCCCCCAGCCATTGAATTAAAACCGTCGGCTATGATAGTATGCGGATCTTAGAACTTTTCAAGGGGACTGGAAGCGTATACCAAGAACCCTAAACCCTAAACCCTAAACCCTACCCTAAAACCTGGGTGGCGAAACGCATTCGTACTTCGTTCGGCTTCAAGACGCGCTTGGGCATCAGCGCAGCGCGTCGACCACCATCGCGAACGGGGGCGCGCGCGCGCGCGTCGTTTTGCTTTCCCGAGCTGTTCACAGATCTCAGATCTCGCGTCTTTTAGAGCGAACGTGTACGCTTGTATTTGTTTTGCTCGGCCCTTCTCGTTCTCGAAACAACTTCACAACAGCGCGCTAACCACCTAATCTCTACTCGCTCATCGCTACCCGTGCACATTTCATTCGTCACACATCAGGGTAGTACGGGGTGGTCGTACTCGCCGTCTCGGGTGCGACAAAATCAACCTGGTCGTCGACTAACCGCTCGACGCGCGCATCATCGCGTCGCCTCGTTTCTGTTTCAACCGCACACCTCGCGTGATTCGTCACGAACCGCGTGGCTAAGTCGGCGAACAGCGCCGCCGCAATCAACACCCAACACCCTCCGCGCGTTTTCGCCCGGACATCGAAACACACATCTTGTCCTTTCAGTCCCAACGGGTCTTCGTTTGAATCGCTGGTCGATGCTTTCACGGCGTCGTCCAGCCCCACCAGCGCCGCGTCAATAGCGTCGCACGCGTTTCCAACGATGAATCCCGCGAAGCGCGAAATCTGCGCAACCGCCGCGACTGCGGAGACGAGGAACACGTCAAGGGAAGCCCACGCACTGGCACCCTCCGCGACGGCGAGAAGCACGCTGCGTTCACGAGGTGTCGCGGGCGCGAGCCACAGAACTGTGACTGACATGAGGTGCACGAGAGGAGCGAGAACGGCAAACGTGCACAGCGCGAGCCTGGCCGTCGACATCGGTTCCGGCGTGGACGCGGCGCCGCCTGTGATCAACGAGAAGAGCGAGTAGTGTCGCACTCGGTACGTCTCACCGAGCGCCGCCCCCGCTAAACCTTGAAACTCGAATTCAATCGCCGGGATTGACGCGCCTATGAAAAACACGACTGCGGCCCACACGAGGCTTAACGTGGCTGCCACCGCGACACCTCGCGCCGCGCCAGGGTTTTCGTCTCGCGAGCCACGCGACGGCACGGCGAAAACAAACGCGAACAAGGAGGCTAACGCGCCGCGTCCGTTGTCAGCATCCGCGAGGCGCCACGTCGATACTTTTTTCGGCGCCATTTCGGAAACGCCGGGGTGGTTTTCCCCAGCGGCATCCGCCGCCGCACGCGGAGGCGTATCAACCGTCGCAATCGCGTGTAGGAGCGTCTCCAAAGATTCCTCGTCAACCTCCTCTGCGGTGTCACCGAAAGTCGCATCCACCTCGGACGCGCGACCCTTGGCCCGCGTTTCGAAATCTACCGAATTTTCGTCTCCCCGCGATGATGCGCAGTGCCTCGCGACGTGACCCACAGCCAAGGAAACAATCGTGGCGAGTACAAACGCGTGGAATCCCCATTTTGGTTCAACCCTTACGTCAAATGATGCCCACGCATTGCTATCCCGCGCGTGCATTCGAAGTTGTAACCGAAACGCCACGCGGAACAGAACCATAACAAACGCATCGATAAGCGACCATTTCCCAAGCGCGTCCACCACACGAAGCGTCGTCGCTCGCGCGATTTGCAAACGGACCCAAAACTTTTCCGGAGTGCACCAAGCAATCGCGATGGCGAAAAGTTTCAAATACGGCCATCCACCGCTAAGCACCGCAATCAGTACTGACAGAGGGTAAACACCGGCGCGCCACATGTCCGTTACCGAATTGGCAAGCGTGAACTCGAATATGGGGGGGGCAGTGGCGCTCACTACGCCTGTTTGATCTGCGGCGCTCGCTGACAGCAGAACCTCCGCTCCAACCGCGGTGTTGGATGACAGAAATAACGCGACGTTTCCGAAAATCACCAAAGGAAGCGCGCGTCGTATCCACAGTGGGACGTGTGGTGAGTAAGCGGGTGATGTCATCTCAGCGTACGCTTGGTCTTCATCGTCACCCGAGTCAACGTCCTCGTCCGATGGACCAAACACGAATTCCTCCGCGCCCACCAAGTCTTCGTCGCTGAGATAAGTTGACGGGTCAAATTCCTCCTCAACGCGGTCCGCTTCGAGAAGCGCATCCTCCAGCTCATACGCTTCCCACTCCGGAACAACACTCAGTGGCATTGGTTCACCAGCCGCCTCTAATGCGCGTCGCCGAGCGTCTTCCTTCGCGGCTTTCGCCTTTGACGTGCGCATCGCCGCATCGCGAGCATTAGCCGCATCCGCCGCGGCTCTCGCCCTCGCTATTGCTAATTTTTTTTCCGCCGCCCTCGCAGCTTTCGCATCCGTTCGCTTCACGCGCGCGAGGCGCCATCTGATATCGCTTCGACGCCCCTCATCCACATCCCCTTCTCCGATTCCGAATCTCGCTAGCAAAAACTTTCGCTCTGTCCAAACCGCGGCGAAAAGCGCGCCTGCCAGACACACAGCGGCGATGAATCCAGCAACATTCGAAATTCGAAGAGCGCCGCTTCCGGGCGAGGTCGCAGCGTCCGCGCGCGGCGACGCGCACGTCCCCTCCCGCGCTTTATCCAGTGCAGCCGCGGCACGTGCGTTCATCGCGTCACGTCCAGGCCCACCCGCAGCCGCTGACGCTACCGCAAAAATCGCATCGCCATACACTTCCGTTAGAAGCGACACGACATCCGCGACCACCGCGTACACGTCATCAACCAACGATTCGCCAACTTTCTCGTCATCCTCCGTTTCATCGTCGACTTGCCGTATGAGCTCGACATTCGACACGGAGCCCGTGAGTTTGACGGCGGTAATATTAGCAGCGCGCACGATAGGTGCGATGCATCCAGGCACACCTCTTTGTTCGAACGCGAGCGTTTCAAAAGTACGCTTATCTGCGGCGACTGAGAATCGTGTGGCGAGTCCAGGCGAGGTGACTCGCGCGCGAGCCGTCGCGCGTTCGACCACCGGCACCGACGCGTTCGCGAGTCGAACGCGAACCGCAACCGTTGCGGCGACAGACGCAACGCCGTGCACAGGCAGTGAGACTCCAAAACGCATCGCAGTAGACACATCAGGGTCTGGTGATAGTCTGTTGATGATAGAACTGCGGTCCGTTACGTCGGTTTCGTTCGAGGTAACCTCTGTTGACGAATTGGCTTTCAGCGGAAGTGACACCGCGATCCCCGCCGCTTCAACCGTGAGCTCCGCGACGCCAAACGCGCCTAGTGAAATCCCGATCGAAGGTGTCCCGCCATGGGCTCCTGGAAGCCACGCTGAAGGCACACGTATCATTATATTCCCACGTCCAGTCTCATCAGTGAACCATTTTGACAGTAACGTAGAGTTCGTCGTGTTTCCATCCGCAAGTAAGTTCGCGAATCTGGCAGCTTCTGCAAACGCGGCGTCACCACCCATCGCTGCAGCGACCCGCGCTACCGCCACTGTAGGTTCTTTTCGCCAATCAAACGCATTTTTCATTTCCATTGGCGGCAATAACGCACCGGGCACAACATCTGGTAAATCCTTCGGTGGGACCAACAAAGGCGCAACAACGGCGTCTCCCGCTTGCATGGCGGCGGTCACTTGTTTTGCGACCATCGGACCGAGCGCCGAGCTCGCCGCATCCGCCGCCGCCGACTCCACGGATGACTTTAAAAGCGGTACCAGCGCTTTGAGCACGCCCGCACCGGAGCCCGAAAAGTCGAGACTCGCAATCCTTACGCGAGCAGAACACGCCGTCGCCTCGGCTGTAGATGGAAGCGTGGCGGTCGATCCGTCGCGGGGCGACAACGCGAGGGTCAGGGAAACATCGGAATCGTTCACGCGTGCTTTCAGACTTCCAGAAAGCGACATTGAGTGCACCTCCCAACGGCCGGAGCACTCGCAAGCGGCGCCGTTCACGGTGAGGCTGGCAGTTGCGGCAGCCGCGTCCGTCTCGCTTCGAAGCGCGCCTATCTGGAATGACTCGCAAAACACGTCGGTGAGTGCCACGGTAAGCCCGCCTTCATTCAGAAATTGGTTTGGCACTGCCACCCGCAATCCTCGAAGCCATTCCTCTAGCCAGTCATCAGCCGTCCGCGCGGATGCCGCCGCACCGCACACGAGCACGCACCACAAGACCACAACCAAAACCGCGCGCGCCGACCCGTGGTCTCTCATCTTCGCGTCGAGTCCCCGCGTGCGCCGCGCGGAGTGCGGGACCTCGTCACCTCAAATCTGACGTGGACAAACGGGGAAATCAAAAAGCAACAACTTAATTATTTCCGCATTCGCTGCTGCGCGTCAGGCGGCGAGTCGCGATGCCTCGCCCTCCCCTCGCGCTCATCGACGGGCTTCCTGACGAGCTTCTAGCTTTGATCTTCGCTGCCGCCGCCGCGCCGGATCGGCTCCGGTGCGAACAAGTGTCCAAGCGTTGGCGCGAAGTGCTCACGAGGCGCGAGTTTACCGAACACCTCGTGATTCCCGGCGATTGCGAAGATGATTGTGAACTCACGGAAACAACGCCCGACGGATGGACCATCAACCGAGAACAGGCACGAAACGACTTGTTCATCGCCGCGGCCGAGAAAGTCCGCGGGCGTTTGCGCACGCTGGACGTCTCTAATTGCTCTGAAATCACCCACGACGCCGTTATCAGGGTCTTGCGCGCAAACGCAAACATGCGTCACTTAAAAATGAACGAAAAGGAAACTTCGAGTTACCGCCTGCGCCTTCGACCGCGTCAGCTCGTGGACGCTGCGCATGGGCTTGGAAATCGCGCGTGCGCGGACGAAGCACCTTCAACGCTATCGGCGAGCGTCGAAGTCGTCGGCAATGAGGAACTCGAAAGTCTTCGCGACGTCGTCGTGAAAGCCGCGCGCCAGGAGACTTCAACTTCGACATCGACTTCGCCTCCAAGTCCGCTCGTGATTAGAGGTACACATGTCACCATCACATCGCTGACCATCTCGTTATTGTTCCTAGAACGCGTGTTGCTCCCGAGTACCGCTGCGGGAAATGTCGCACACGCCGCGACCATGGCCGTTTCGCCCGGTGCCTCGGAGAGCGATAATGATGAAGCGTTTGATGCGGACGACGACGCGAATGAAGACGACCCGGAAGCGTCCGTGGCGCGGGAAACGGCTCGCGTCACCGCAACACACTTGGTGGAAATTATTCAAACGCTTGGACCGCGAGGATTGGCTCGAATCAATTTCGGCGAGCGTTCGCTCGTGGACGCCCGCGGCGCGCACCGTATTCTTAGAGCGTTAAGAGAACACTGCGACGTGTCACTTCGCGAAATTCACGTCGACGGCGAGCCGCTTCAGGACGCTAAAACAAAAAACGCGCTGTCTCGCGCTTTCACGGCTCTCGCACGTAAAGGGGGTGCGCGTCGCGTCGTTATACACCGCGCGTGGTTAGAGTTCGGGGAGTCGTCGCCGGTTGCCATAATGAATCCTGAAACTTGGAAAAACGGGTTGGGTTTTGGGATGGAAAAAATTTGCCTCGAAGCACCGCACGAGCCGCTGATGTCTCTTGTCGCGACAAGAGACGTGCGCGTTGACGTGTTATCTTTTGCGAAACCTCCGGGTGTTGGTAGGCGCCAGCTTCGGAGCGCCCGACATGGTTTTTACCCGCCAAAGTATTGCACCGGTGAGACGATGCGCATCGCCGAGGTTTTCTATTCAAATGTATCAGGGGCGTCTGATCAACCACCGCGATATTTCGACATGAGCAACTCGGATTTGGCTGCGTCGCATTTATCGGAAGTGTTATCTGCCATCGAAGCTCGAAAAACGAAAGCCGGACTTCCCGCGTCCATGAAAGTGCTCTCGATTTCTGGAAACGGTAAAGGAGGGAGTTGCCCGTGCCACGTGCGCAGCGGTCGGTGCATACCTGTATTTTGCCCTGCACTACCAGATGCCCTCGCCGGCGCGATTGACGCGCAGACTGAAACGCTGGTTTGCCTTGATATCGGCGAGCTACCTACATACGCTCTGGCGCGCGCGATACCCCTCGTTGCGAGACTTCCAGTGTTAAACACGTTGGACCTTTCTGGAACGCCGATGGGTGCGAGCGGAAAGAAACGAACACGTCAGTCGGACGGAGCGGATGACGAGGTTAACGACGAGATCAATCTCATAAACCTGGCGCGACTACTTGGCGATGCGCTGGGGACTTCTGGGTGCCGCCTTCGCACTCTCTTGCTCGTTGAGTGCAGCTTGATCGCATCGCAGCTTCGCGACATCGTCGCCGGCGCGGTGAAGACGTCCAGTGTAACCAGGGTGTTTTTGAGCTACAACAGCCAACTCGGAAACGACGGTTGCGAGGTGGTGGCACGGTGGATTCGGGGCGGCGGAAAGAAGGCAGCGGCGCGGATCGACCCCGATGCGCGCGGCGGAACTTTGCTCAGCGTACATCTCGAAGGTTGCGGTATCTCTGATGTCGGCGCGAAAACAATCGCCGCGGCTGTTTCAGAAAATCGCGCGCTTCGAATATTGGATCTCGCCTCGAACAACTGGATTGGAGCCGCTGGGCGTAAGGCGCTGGTGGAAGCGGCGCGAAATCGACCGGGAATTTGGACGAAAGAAACGGTGCAGGACACGCCGTGGGCGGGGTCGGACACGGACGAATACGATGACGACGTGTATAACAGCGAGGACGATGGATACTTTGAAGGGCAGAGACATGCCAACGAAAGACAAAGCCAATGGTCGCTTGAGGTGGGAGACACGCTGATACATCACCCGCGAAGCATAGTAGTAGATTTGCCGTCAGGCATAGACGTAGAATGACGACATATTCAGGTGGTCTATTGGTCCCATTTCGTTTTCAGCGACATCATCTGCGTGTGATGTCCTTTACAAGTAGAGTGAAACCGTGTAGCGTCCAAAAATGAGTTGCGCGGTCTAAATGACGAGTGAAATCATGCATATTGAACGTTTTTGGAAAAAACGCGTTCAACAATGCGATCCATCGGACGGCACAACGACACGCGCGCCCCTGAGGCGCACGTTTCGAGACGTCACGATGGACGTCGAGACACCGAACGTCTCCGCGACGACGAATGACGAGCGCACGCCGCTCATCGACCGCACGCCTCGCGCTCGAGTAACGAAGCCTGCCGCTTGGGTCTGGGCGGTCGTGATGGTTACCTGTTTGGCGGGTGTTATTTTCTTGGGCGTGTCCGGGAACTTGCACCAAAACATGGGCGTGTCTGGGAACAACCAAGACATGGGTGTGTCCGGGAACCTCGACGATGCGGCCGCGGTACACGCCGCGGGAGACTCCAGCCTCCTCGGGGGATGGAGAAGTGCATGGAACAGAGTAACAGAGACGGTTTCCAACGTCATGCAGTTTGATTGGGAAGGCGAAGCCAACAAATTTAAGAATGCGATGAATGACGCCAAGGCGGACGCCGCCAGCAAGGCGAACGAGATCGTCCAACTCAAACACCAGATCAGCGACCTCACGGGCGTCATAAGCGCCGTGAAGAACATGCACACGCTTTCTGATTTGCAAAACAACGCGATTATTCCGCCCGATATCAAAAACGCGGTTTCAACAGTGGTGGACTCTCCATACACGGCGTGAAACGCGACGTGGTTTCGTTGTTTACAGAAATAGGAACTACAATGGAGCTCGTCGCCGACGCCGTGGTTGGATCCACTTTGTTAATCGACGCCGTCACCAAGGCGCCTGATAAATTATTCACCGCCTTGCTGGACAAGGTGATTCCCACCAACGCGTATAACTTGGTCACCATGCTGAAGGTTCCTGATTTGAACGCCGCGAGCGCGGGCGGCGCGGCCGCGCTTGGCGCGAGCGCGCCCGCGATTCTTCACCCCGACAACACGCAAGCGCTACGCCTTTTGATTCGTGAAGCGCTCGGCGTGGAGACTGAAAATGTTACCGAGGTTTACGGCCTCGAGTCCGTATCGGAACACCACGCGCGTTTGGCATCAGAGATGGAAGCGGCGTTGGGGGGTGACAAGGACGAAGGCTCGTGCTTCCCCATGGACATCCCCATCTTCGACGAGTTCATGTCCACAAAAGAGTACGAGATGCCGTGGCCGGAGAAGCTGGGGAACGACGTGCACGCCCCTGATGCGTTTGAAATCCGTTTGCCAAAATTCAAAGTCTCCACGTGTTTCAAATCTGAGTTCCAGCTCCCGTTGCACGCGGGTGATGTTTTGGTAAAGGCATTCATAGACAGCTTCGCCGGAGTGATCCGCAACTCTATAAACGCGGGGTTCGACGCGGTGAACAAAGTGAAGCCCGAGCACATCAAAGCGGCTTCAGAAATGGCGCAGGCAAAACTCCAGTGTATTTCTGGCGTAGTAAACCACTTGAGTGGCTTCATGGATAAAGCGCAGGGGGTGTTCGGCAGACGGTTGTTGGAGCACGATTTAGAGACGCTCGGGATGAGTTCCGAGGATGGCCAAAAGATTGGTGCAAAACACGCAGCTTGCGACGACGTTCACGGACTGGGACTACCACCAGGCAGACAAGGACCGCTGCCAGCTCAAAAAAGACGGGTCTTTCCTCTTCGGAGGGTACATGCAGATACCTCGTTTGGCAGTGAGTTTGGTGATGACCACGAGTCTGGGTGTTGATGGTGAGGGCGCGGATGCACCGTGGAAGGACTTCGAGATGCTTCGCACGCAGCGCCGAACCTGGAACGTCGGCCGCGGCGGTTTGGCGCTGCAGATGGCGACCAAGTGCCAGCACGGGTCTGGCACGACCCACGCGTTTCGGTACGACTTCTTCTTCCGCCTCGCGATTCCCGCGTCGCTGCCGCCGTCCGCCGTCGTGTACGGCGACCATCAGCCGTCTCCCGGGCTGGACGAGTTCAAGACGCTGGACAGGCACTTCAGGATTCGAAACCAGTGGACGAACGTGCCGGTGAGCGCGGGCGCGCTCGCTACCGGCACCTACCTGGTACAGTTCAAGAACGTCGACATCCACGCCGTCGGGGTGTACGCAGAAACCTTTTCAGCGGTGATGTCGTGGCGCTCCGGCGGCACGAACGCGAACGACGCGTCCGAGCTCGTCAACTTCCACTCCGCGGGTCACGCGCGGAACAACGTCAAATTCAAGCTGCGGTTCAAGGAAAGCGGATGGCAAGGCCCGTGGGAGGGACTGCAGATTTGGTGCAGCCATGACACGCCCGCCGCGCAGGTGTACACGGTCGTGTTCAAGCGTATGATATAACGAGCCGGGGCCCGAGTGGGGAGGAGGATGCACCCTCCTTCTTTCACGTGACATAGACTATGTAGCTTATTATGATAGTTGATAACACTTGCTGACTTGCTCATTGCTACAGACGATGCACCCTTCCTTCTTTCACGTGACATAGACTATGTAGCTTATTATGATACGGAAGGTGGTTGATATTAAACACTCGCTCGTTTGCTCGTTGCTACGCTTGCTAAAACTACCTCCCCGTCTTTTTCGTCCGCGGCGCCCACGGAACTTTCGAGAAGTACTTCACCCGCAACCGCGCTAGCCCCCATGCCATTTTCAGAATATCACTGGGTCGAAGCTTCGACCCTGCGACGTCCTCCCACCGGTGTAGGGGATACTCGTAGATGGAATCCGCCACAGGGGTGGTTTTTTGTGGATTCGCCGCGCCGCCACCCGGTTTCGCGACGGAACCACCACTTTTTTTTCTTTTTCGTGCGTCCCCGTTTGACCCGTCGCCGCTCCCGCCAACCTCCTCCCGCCCCCGTCGCAAACTCGCGTACCGCCCCACCAGCTCGCAGTCGAACACCCACCGGGAATCGAACGGCTCACTCAGTGCCGTTTTTAGGGTATCGTCCACCCGGAACAGCTTAGCCCCGCACTGCGTGTCGTACACGGGCATTTTCAACGCAACCGACGCGAGCGTGGCGAACACTCTGCCCAAGTAGTGCCGCCGCGCGTCGCGTTTTATGTCCCTACCGAGTAGCCCGACACGCGCGCCGAACACCATATCCACCCCGGGTTTCGCTTCGAAAACCTCACGGAACAAACCGACGTGGTCCAACGGTGTGGCGAGGTCGGCGTCCCAGAACCCCACGAACGCGGCGTTTGCGTTTTGGTTTTGTTTTCGTTTTCCAACACTCGCACCGCCGGTGCGTACCAAACTCGCGTCGTCGTCGTCGTCTCCCATCGCCAAACGCATCCCCAAACGCACCGCCTCTGCTTTCCCCACGTTCGAGGAAAGGCTTAGCACGCCGATGCGGTCGGGACACGCGCGTTGCGCTTTGTGAAGCGCCGCGAGCGTGCCATCGGTGCTCCCGTCGTCCACGAACAGCAAACGCGCGCGTCCCGCGCGCACGAAAGCGACGAAATCGTGAACACGGAGACGACCGGCTTCGTTGTAACACGGCACCACGATCTCCAAGTCCACGACGGAAGGGAGGGGAGGCGGCGGAGTCAACCCATCCGCGGCCGGCCGTTTCTTGCCGCGCGCGGGTGCCATCCGATACGTGACAGGGCGCCGCGGACACTGACACGCCCCCTTCGTCGGGACGACAATCTGCGAGAGATTTCCGCGAAACTCGGACCTGCTTCCGGCTTTTACTGTAGCTTGCTTTTGTGAAACCGCGGGAACGAACGAAACGTCAAAAACGCCCCGTACCCCGCGCCGGCGGTTGAAATATCTCGCATCGCTTCTTGATTACCCATCGGTCGACCTCCCCACGCGCCAGACCTCCGGGCACCAAACCCAAAACAATGTCTGCCATGGCCACTATGAACGCTCGCACCTGCGCTCCCCTGGGTGCGCGCAGGACCAACGCCGTGCGCGGTGCCGGCCGCCAGGTCGTCACCGCCACCTCCCGTCGCGTCGCGGCGGTGACTTCGGCGGAATACAAGGTACGCGCGCGACCGCGGTGGATCGGAGTCGTCTCGCCCACGCCCTTCGCGTCCCCGCCAAGACGCGATTGTTCGAGGTGTCTTCACCATGAAACGCGATGCGTCCCATCATCGCCAAACCCCGTCCCGATCCCGTCCCGAAGGGTGCGGACCCCGGTTGGTAACATCGGGGATCCGGAAATATCCCGAAAAGCGCAGCCGACTTTACGAAATGTTCTAAATCCCACCCGATTCGGGATCCTCCACCAAAACCCTCCCTGTGTCCTCTTGTTAACCCGGTTACCAAAAAAATTCACCCCTAATCCTCAGGTTGCTGTTCTCGGCGCCGCGGGTGGCATCGGCCAGTCCCTGTCTCTGTTGCTGAAGATGAACCCGCTGATTTCCGAGCTTTCGCTGTACGATCTGCGCGGCACCCTGGGCGTCGCCGCCGATTTGTCGCACACCAACACCGCGTGCGTCGTGACGGGCTACGAAGGCCCGGACTCGCTGGCGGAGGCGCTTACAGGGTGTGACCTGGTTGTCATTCCCGCCGGGATCCCTAGGAAGCCCGGTATGTCTCGTGACGACTTGTTCGCAATCAACGCCGGTATCGTTCGCGATTTGTGCGTCGCAATCGCCGCGAACTGCCCCGGCGCGCTCGTCAACATCATAAGCAACCCCGTGAACAGCACGGTGCCGATCGCGGCGGAGATTTTCAAACAAGCCGGGACGTACGACCCCAAGAAGCTCTTCGGTGTGTCTACCCTCGACGTGGTCAGGGCGAACACGTTCGTAGCGCAGGCGAAGGGTTTGGACGTGAACGACGTGGACGTGCCCGTGGTGGGCGGCCACGCCGGGATCACCATCCTGCCCCTCCTGTCCCAGGCGTACCCCGCCTCGGAGTTCACCGCGGATGAGCTCGAAAAGCTCACCGTGAGGATCCAAAACGCAGGCACCGAGGTTGTGGAAGCCAAGGCTGGCGCCGGCTCCGCCACCCTGTCCATGGCGTACGCCGCCGCGCGCATGGCGGAGGCGTGCCTGCGCGGTCTCTCGGGCGAGCCCGACGTGTACGAGTGCTCGTACGTCGCCTCCACCGTCACCGACTTGCCTTTCTTCGCCACCAAGGTCCGGCTCGGCCCCGGAGGCGCAGAGGAGGTGCTTCCCGTGGGCGACATCACCGACTACGAAAAAGGCTGGCTCGAGAAGCTCATCCCTGAGCTCAAGGCGTCCATCGACAAGGGCGTCGAGTTCGCCAACGCGAAGTAAGTTTTGAGACGTTTTCGCGAAATAGTTATCAACCCCGGAGGTGAGAGTGAAGGTTGAAAATATTATTATTTTTTGTGTTGAACCGGCCAGCACCTGATGGACCGTGCTAGTTAGTCTACGCTATTCCATCTATGTGTGACATCCTCGTCACGCGACTCCTCGTTGGTCATCGCCCGGCGGGTTTGAGTTCGCCGCGCGCCCGGCCGTTTCCAAATCTCGCCACGCCGGGTCAAACGGCGAGCGCTTCGCGCCGCGCCGCGCGTTTGTCCGCGCCGCCACCAAAAGACATTCCTGATCAAACAAATCACCCGCGAGTCGCACGAGTTGTCGTGCGCGATGCGCGACCTCGGGTTCGTGGGTTCGCACACGCGGGTCACCGCGAGGGCCCCAGGGGTCGACAACAGAAGTCGTCGCGAACCCATCCCCATCCGCGGCGACCCGGAACGCATCCACTTCCCACAGATCCTCCGCGAGCGCCGGGAGGGGCGCGCCGAGTCGGCGGGTCGCGAGCTCGGCGTCGCGCGCGCTCGCGCGTGTTCGCGCCAGCTTCGCCTCCGCGTCCTCCAGACGCTGCAAAAGGGTCCCGACCATGTCTTCCCTGCCTTTCAGGGTCGCCGCGAGCGCGGCGGCCTCGGCGCGGGCGTCAGCCATCACGAGGCGCGAGACGCATTTGTCGTCGCGGAGGCGCTCGACCGTGGTGAACAGGTCTTCGCGGTCGGACGCGTTTGCGCGGTCCTGTGACATCGCCATCCAGCTCGACCGGGTCAACACGTGAAGTGACGACGCGGACCGCGTGGCGAGTGGCGGCCGCACGGTGCCGAGACTTGTGCCAGGTGTGCTTTCAGGATTCGGGGATTGTTATTTTTTTTTCCACGTACGCCTGTCGCCAATCACCCTCGCCGGGTTCCCCGCGACCACCGCCCATGGGGGTACATTTTTTGTGACCACAGCCCCCATACCAACCACCGCGTGATCTCCAATGCGCACGCCATCGGTGACACACACCGAAGCCCCCAACCAAACGTCCTTGCCCACGACAATCCCCTCGCTGGTAGTCGGCTGTTCCCTGACCAAACTGTCGGGGTCAAATCCGTGATTGAATGCAAACAGCCGACACTCCGGTCCGAGTCTGGTATCATCGCCGATGATGACCCCGCGCCGCCCGCCGTCGATGTGACACCGCGCGTTGATCGCGACATTCGACCCGAAGGTCACCGGGCCGTGCACGAACACTTCAGCTCCGAGGCGGGTCCCATCCCCGACCTCCACGTCGCGGCCGGGCTCAGCGAAAATATGTAGTTGCTCGCCAATAAAACAGTCCTCCCCGAAACGTACCGTCTCCATGGCCGAGAGGTTCGCTTGCACGTGTCGTTGCCATGCGCGCGCCCACATCGCGTGCTTGGGGATATCATGAAGCCAGTGCATCCACGACATGCGATGTCGCTTCTGCGGTTCGTAGTCGATCTTTCCCGTCGTCAGCTTCTCAAAGGAACTGGAGTCAGCAAATTCGTCGGCGGTCGCTGCGGGTGCCGGCAAACGACGAAGCGCGGGCCCTCGACAGCGACGCGCGGGATCAACGCGCACGCCACTCGAGTCGCGACGACTTGACGCAACATGCGTGACGCACGCCACGGCGCGCATCGTCATCCAGACGCGTGGGACAGTTGTGCGACCCTTTTGGTGGCCACTGTTCGCCATTGCAAAATTTCGGGACTTGGTTTTTTGTTTCCAGCTCGAGCGCGCGACGACGCAAATGGACTGCGAGACTCTACTAAACTCTCCAGAAGGAAACAGGTAAAGTCGTGCCTGTGTCAATACTAGTTAATATGGCGATTGTCTTCTACTACCACCGCTTTCACTGCCCTCCCGTGCTGCTTTGCCTCCACTTGATTCCCCCGCCGCCGCCGCCGCCCACTCGCCCCAAACGCACACCCTGGCATCTTCGGCGCCCGTGACTGGCGCCGAACCCGGCGCGAACGCCCTGACTATATCCACGTGTCCTCCCTCGAATTTGGCTAAAGGCGCACCCAGGCTCGCCGCGCCTGGCCCGTTTCCCGTGACCCGAATAGGAAACACCGCGAGCGCACCGGCTTGCGTACCCGCGACGACCAGCGGGCCGCTGTTCGCGGCGCGGCTTGAAAAGCACGAAACCAGGTAATCCACACGCGTGGCCAACGCGGCGCACCCGTGCTGCGCCGCCGCGTGGCACGCCTTGGCTCTTGTGTCCGGGACGTGCGCGATCAAATCTCCCAGGGTTTCCGTGGAAGCACCCGCGTCAAACAAAAACACCTCTTCGTTTCCGGTCAAGCACCAGAACAAGTCATCCTCCCCCGCCCCGGTTCCATTCGCGCAGAACCCGACTTCGCAAATCGCAGTCTCCGTGGACAAAACGCGCAACAGCCCGGCTTCGTCGTTGATATCCGCCGGGCACCCGCCCAAGTCGAACACGCACGCCAGACCATCCACGGATGCGGTGAACAGCCTGTTTCGTCGCGATGGCTGGAACCGAACCCTGGTCACGTCTTCGGAGTGACTCTCTTCGAAAACCTCCAGCCCGGTCGCGGCGCGACGGTCCCAGAACACAATCTTTTCCCCAACCCCGGACGCCACGAGGTGGTCGTTACCGCCGCCCAGCGTAGAGGTGGCGTGCGATTTCGCAAAGTGTGCGACGTACTGCTGCGCCTGGCGTGCCTTGCCGCTGGCGCGGCAGTCCCACAACCGAGTCGTGCCATCCTCGGAGGACGAAAGCACCGCCCAGGGCTCGTGGGGGAGGGGGAAGGACACGTCCGTGATGGCACCGGCGTGGCCGGTCAGGTCCAGAAGCGCGTTGAGCGCGCCTTTTTCGCCTCGCGAGTACACCTTCACCACGTGCGTGGACAGAGACGCGGCGAGGTACGCGCCGTCCGCGGACTGGGCGAGTCCCATGACGTAGCACGGGTCGTTCGCGGTGCCGAAGGCCGCGATGGTGGTGCTCGTGGGGGACATGCGACTCATCGGGGACGGACCAGGGGCACCGCCGCCGTCCCGAATGGCGAATGCCAAAAACTGAACGAGGGATTTTGGCAAAAATCCGGATGCGCAATTCGGCACGCTCGAGCGTTCCTCAGCTCCCAGACCACTCACTACCAGGCACACCGAGGGACCCCGGTCGCTTCGAGGCATCCACGCGGGTTCAACACAATCGACGGTACCGCCGAAGGTGTGACGCGGTGGCCGTGAGTCTCCCTTCCAACCTGACGCGCGTGTTGGCCATCGCACGAGCTGCCGTTTTTCGGGGGAACGACAGCGGTTACTCGGAGTTGCCGAAACGAAAGAAGCGCTCCTGATGATGACGACAACGGACGGGCGTCCGGTGCCACCCGACTTCCTCGACGCCCACCCGCCCTTTCATGATTCGTGTGACGTCCAAGGAGCGACACCGTGGGACGTGCTCGCGCGCTGGCACCGCGAGGACGGTTTGGCTGTCCACGGCGGTGTCCCGTTTGTGACATCCGAGGCGAAGCACGACGTCGATTTCCAAAACGGAGCGAACGCGCGTACAAACGCGCGAAACGACACAAAACACGAACGCAATCGCCACCACGGATGGAGCCTTTCTCTTCGCGATGGAGGCCCGCCTCCTAGCGTGCGCCCCACGGTGTGTACCCTGGCGTGGCAAACCGCGAGCGGCAAGCACGGGTGCAAACCGAAACGCGCGTCGCACCGCTTGGCCCGGGACGCTGGGCGAGAACAAACACGACTCGCGCCCGTCCCGGGTGCCGCTTTCGCGTCCGAAACCTGGCCTTGCTGGGAAACCACGCACGCCGTGACGTTCGCCTCCTTGACCTGCGCTTTTGCGAACCGGGTTTTAAGCCTAAGCAACCCAGCTGACAGAGTGCAAAGACGCGCGGCGACGACGCTCGCGGCGGCGGCGGGGGACGCTTTGGTGCCCTCTCGACCCGGGGTAAAAACGGTTCCGGCGACGAAAACGGTTCCGGCGCCGATACAAACGCCACCCAACACCCCGAAACACCCAAAAAAACACAACGCGCACGCCGTGACGGCATGGACCAAAGGGCAGGTCACGCGCGTGGCGATTATCGCGATTGAAAAAACACGCGCTAACGCACGCGCCATCGCCCGCGTGGCGTCGCAGCCTCCCGTCCGCGCGGCGGGCGCGCCTGCCGTCGCTCGGGAACGCCGGCGTCGCGCGCGAGTCACGCGCGACGCCGCGTTGACGTTGGACAAACGCTTAGCACAACAAGCCACCTTGTTGGAGGCTGGGCTTGACACGAGAAATTCGAGTCATCAACAAACGCCCGCCGTGGGGGCGAGAGCGGCTGTGGCTGAGATTCTGAACAGGCGCGTCGCAGCGGTCTGTTTCGGTTGTGAATGTGAAAATTTGGAAGTGAAAGTAACGGGTGGCGGAGAAACACGCAAAGAAAGCACGACGCGTGGCCGGCAAACCACCGTGGCGAAGGTCATCCGGTCGCCAACACCGAGACGTGCGCTTTCGGAGGTGACGAATCGACGGCAAATGTTCTCGCCCGTCTCGCCCGGAACGGCGGCGTCGCGTCGAGCGTCTCGCAGAGCGTGAGTTGATTTTAGTCGATGAAGGACGCCAATCAATTGTTTCAACGTCTCGCTCCACACTCACTTCCCCCCCGTCCCCCCCCCCCCGGTCGTCCCACTCCTGGTTTCCTCGTAGCACCACGGATCGAACACCGTGGTTTCCACTGGATCCGATCCCTCCACCGTCTCCGCCGCTCGCTTTTCGCTCGCCGCGGCGTACTTTTCGTTCCACTCCCAAACCGGCGTCCCCACGTCGAGTTCCAGCGGATGCAGGTGTTGGTCCTCCGCGAGTTTGAACCACCGCGGGTGGTACGTCTCCCCTTTCTGTGCCCGCAAACTCCGCTCGTTTCGCTGGCGTTCTTCCAACTCGAACTTCTTCGCGCCCGCCAGGGCGTCGTCGCCTCGCTCGAGCGCCGCGCGATCCGGGCGCAACCGCGAGTCGCTCGGCAACAACCCTCTCGGTGCTGTTTTGGATGAGTTTTGCTTGAAAGTAAACTGCGTGAATCCGTACTTCGTAGGGTCCGCGGGCATGGGTTCCTTTTCCCAAAGAAGTTTTGAGTCGCTCCCGTCCGGTTTCGACACCGTCACGCTTTTGTTCCACTTGCCCACCAACGCCAACTTCACCTTCCCATCCGCGCCCACCACGTCACCCGTGACTTCCCACCGCCCGCCCCCCAGCATGCCGCACTCCTTGAACTTAATAACCGCGTGTTGTTTCGTGTTCATGTTGTTCACGGTCATCTCCCCGAACGTGTCGATCCAGGTCCGGCCGACGATGATGTTGTTCACCCTCGACGCGGGCGGGCAGATGTTGAACACGTCGCCTTTTGTTTTCAAGGCGACGCGCGTCCGCCCCTTTGGCCACACGTCCACCCAGTTGCCCATGAACTTTGTAGTCGCAGCGGATGTCAGGTCGTACGTCCACTTTTCCGTGGACGCGTGCCCCGCGCCGACCGGGGGGTGGTGGCTCACCTGTTCCGACACGTACACCCCAGCGTCGTTCGGTAACTGAAACTCCCAGGTCTCCCCGAGCACGGGGTTAAACGGTTTCTTCGTGCGTTCGTTCGCGCTGTACGTGCTGATCGCGAGCGCGCATATGTACGCCAGCCTCGTGTCCGCGTCCTCCTCGTCCGCCGCAGCGTCCAGAAGCGCGGTGTACTGCAGAATCTCGGACATCTTGGTCAACATCGTGGTGGGTTCCATGATGAACACCGGGACGGACAGCTTGCTCATCACGTCCGCGCCGATCAGATCTTTAAGCTGGCTCCAAAGCGCTTTGCGTTCGGTGGCGTTCTCGTCACTCTTAACCCCGGAGCCATCGTCCTTAGTTTCCAGATCCTCGGGATCGTCCACGCCGGCGATGCTGAGGGAGGAGAGGGAGGGGGAGGGGGGAGTCCGTCAGCGGGTGTGTGTGGGCGAACGGCAGACGGAGAAACCGGCACGGCGAGACGGCGGTGGGCGACATGCGTGGAGTGGAGATGTCGCGCGAGCACGCACTAGTCCAGACCGTCACCCACGGACTTAGCGAGTCCCGTGGCCAGACGACTCAGCCATCCGGTCTTCTCGGGAACTTCTACTTCTTTCGACATCGCGATCGCGCGCGCGAAGGAGTCGTCGGCTGTCTCACTACCGTTGCTTTTTGGAGCAACCGCCACCACCAAACTGCCAACAAAAATGAGTCATCGTGATCCGCTTTTTGTACTTTGTGCAATGTGCTTTGGTATCGGAAGATTTTTTTCGATTCAGCTGTCGTTCTTTCCAACGAGAAGAGACACGAAGACGCGATACGTCAATACAGGTCGTGAGTGTTTTATTCAAATGGGAGTCTACCGCCCAACAATGCGTCTCGTGTCGTGCGTCGTGCTGTGCTCCCGTCTCGAGTCGTCGTTCGTGGTATCCTTCTTTTTGTTCGTTCAGCACGTGGAAGGCGTACCCCGCACGGCGGCCTTTCTCACGGCTTCGAGCTGCGCTTCGAGGTCGGCGACGACAGCCTGAGAAACCTTCAAAGCCTTCTTCGCTTCTTCTAACGCGGCGATTCCCGCGGCGCGGGGCTTGGCTGCGGCGATGTCGTTGGTCAATCCGTCCACGAACTCCTTGGCGTTCGCGGCGTCGAATTTGTTACCGGCGATAACCGTCACGCCTTCCGGCAGCGGCACCTTGGGGTTGGCAGTCGAGTGCTCGCTGTACCAGACGTTGATCTTGGACGTCACCAGCCTGAAGTACTGCCGGTGCGTGCCCGCGGTCACCGGCAGGGACTCATGCGGCGTGCGGTCGGTCATCCAGTAGATGGCGTTTTTTAGCAAGACGGTCTGCCGCCCGTCCAGGACGCCGCACAAATTCTCGATGTCGCCGTGCGCGTTGACGTTTGTCACGACGGTGCCCGGCTCGTACTTCTGGTCGTTATCGGCCACGCCCGGAGGGAAATCGTACGATTGGCTCGTCGGCAGCGGGTACTGGGTGAGGCAGATCTGCGCGTCATACACGCTGGTGGAGTCAGCGACGTTGCTTGCCATGTAGATGCCACCGCGGGGACGGTCGAGGGGGCTAGACAAAAAGAAAGTGTCAGTCTTGTACGGCAAACACTCTTGTAATTTGGGTGGAAATACTTACCACTCGCACTCGCCGCTCTCGGTCTCGCATCCGCCGTAGCACGTGCATCTGCAGGCGCCCCAGTGCGCGAGTAGGTAGCCGAAGGGTGTGCCGTCCTCGCCGGTGGCTCCCGCGGGGTTGGGAAGCGGCGGCGCTTCTATGTGAAGTCCCGGGCGCCTCTGCGCCTGACCCGCGGTGACGTAAGACTCCTGCACGGTAAGGTAGCACACCTTGCCGTCCTGCGTCTTCTCAACGCAGCACAGCTCGATGAGTTTGTAGTAGGGCTTGAGATCCTCGGGCAGGCTCTCCTTGTCGCCCATGATGAACGGGAGCATGTTCACGGCCAGGCCCTTCGACGGGGGGAAGAGACCGGGGTCTTCTCGAGTGATGGGCATCCAGGACACCACTGAGCCCGAGTCACGTGACCCTCCGTACGAGCGCGCGCCGAGCCTGCGTAGGTGTCCGGGGTCCGTGAACCGCACGCCCTTCTTAAGCGCCGCCTCGTAGATGTCAGTGGTCTCGCCGCAACTGTCAGGGTTGCCTTCCTGGGCGCACACGCGACGACAGTCGTCGGCGTGCGCTTTGAGGAGCTCGAGTCCGGTTTTAGCCCTGGCAGAGAGTTTGTCTTCAAACTTGCCGGGCTGGCGGTCATGCAGCACCTTGAGGATCTGGCAGATGGGGGGCGGGGGGCCTTCAAGGAAGCCCAGGCCGCGGAGTTCGTGGTAGGAGTCGGAGTCGTCGCCGGAGTGCTCCATGGTCTTGAGGGGGACTTGAGTGGTGGCCTTGAGGGGAACTAAGTTCGCGCGGGAAAAGTCTTTTGGCCTCGCAAAGAGAAGGTCAGTTGCGGCTCGGTGGGGCTTCGTGTCGTGCACGTGCGAGGCGGGTGTATCTGTTTTAATCGAGGTGTTCTTAGCGGCCGTGTGTTGGTGTCCTTACCTGAGCTTCTGCGGCTTCTTGGGCGGCGTAGTACGCGACGGGGCGTCACGAACTGTGGCGGCACGCGGTCGGGGCGATACGCTTGACGATTTGAATTGGTGACGATATTCGATGCGGCTCTCGATCGAAAAAGCTTAAACTACCTACCAGGCTACCGCCCGAGTCTCCCCGAGTGCCCCGACGCGCCGCAGCATGCGATGTTCTTCACGTCCACGACCCTGACTCCCGTCAGTGCCTCCATCTCCGCGCGCAGTTGTCGCCCTGTGTCCGCGCACCACTCCCCCGTGAGCCGCGACGCGCGACGAAGCTTGTCCACGAACGTCTCGCCCTCGAACCACCCGACGCGCCTTTTGCTTTTCAGCCTGACCAGCCGCCCGTCGTTTCCCAAAGCGCTTTCACGACCACCCGAACCCGCAATCGCCTTCCAATGCGCGCGCTGCACCTCAAGCGCGCGCGCGTTCAACGCCGTCGCGACGGCTGCTAAACACCGCGCGAACGCTTCCAGCGCCGCCGTCGCGACGTCGCACTCGTCGCCGCGAACGCACTTTTGCTTTGCGCGTTGCAACGCCGTGGGCGGCGCGCGCGGGTACCGCGCGCGTATGGTCTCGCCCAGCGCGGATGCGTTCGCGATGCGTCGAGTGATATCGCTCACCCGGCCGGTGCCGGGGGACCGCAGTAAACCCAACGTCACCACCGCGGTCGGGTCGATGCGCACGATTCGCAGGGAATCCAAAACTTCCTGGTTTTGCTTTTTCTCGCGCCACGCGAACTCCGCGCGTTCCAGCTGATTCAAAAGCTCGCAAGCCTCTTTGTTTGATTTCACATCCTCGGACCGTGAAGAGGCGTCCGACTCTGAGTCTGATTCCAGGGTTTGTGATGCGCCGGGAGCATTAGCTCGTTTCTTGTCGCTCCACCTCGCGCCGCCGCCGCTTGTCCCGGCGTACCCTTCTTGGTCCGCCACGCGTTCGGGGTCGAACACGTTTACGTGTTCGTTCAAGTCGTTGTACAAATGAACGCCCACCGCGTCCTTCGCGTTTTCCGGGACGTTCCGTACCCATGTATCGGGGGGCGCCACGGACGCGAGCACCACGCGGTGCACGCGCGCGGCTCCCTCCGCGACGCCGCGGATCCACTGCGCCGCGTTCGCGACGTCCTCCAGCGCTCGCGGGGATAATCCGCCACTCGGCACGACCAGTTTCGGGGGTTTAGGTTCCGGCTTTGACGGTCTCCCGGCCATTGCCCCACCTTCTTCACCCGCGGTGTCCACGTTTTCGTACCAGAACTCGCCCCCTGTACCCGCCTCCGACCCGAAATCCTCCACCGCGTGTAGCAGTTGGCGGTGCAGCATCTTGAGAAACCCGAAGTGCTCGAAAAGCACGGCGTCGGGAATCGCGGTCGTATCCCCGGAAAACGCGCCCTTAGCGGAAGGACTCGCGCCGGAACTTTCCCGGGGAGGTGTCACTGGGTCATTCCCATGAATCGTGCCTGCGTCACAGGCGCCGAAAAGCACGACTACCGCGCCCGAGTCCCCCGAAACCACCGCGTTTGTCCGGTCGTGGCTCGAAAGCAGGGACTCGAATTTTTCCAAACGCTCGCGTCGTTCCCCAGGAACCGCGCGGAGCGCGGGGAAATTCGTCCAGCCGGCGAGGAATATCGACTCCACCGCGTCGGATATCGCCGCCGCCGAGTCGGACATCGTGCCGCGCGAGCGACGCAATGCTTCAGCCTGGAGGATTGGCGAATGTGTGAATTCGGTTGCGTAGTGTTCGATTTTTGGCGAACGAACGCTGGCGGAGAATCTGCTGGGACACGTGTTTGGCCAACACTGCAGCACATCAAAAAGGCGGCACCTCGCTGTTCCGTGTTCCCAGCCATATCACCTCCAGAACGTCGTGCGCGGCTTAACGGGACACCCCGCGTGTTCCCGCTTCGCTCGCGTTCGTGTCTTCGCGCGCGCGCCATGGCCTCCGCGCCCGCGGTCGCCGCGACGGTAACAACTTCACGGGTGTTTCCGAGTGCAACATCTCGACGGTCTCGGATCTCGCCGAACGCGCCCGCCTTCTCCAGACACCAGTCAACACGCGCTCTCATCGCCGCGCGCGTGGCCTCCGCGCATCCTCCCGCCTCGGCCCCGGCGTCTGATGACGGCGACGCGGACGGCCGGTCCTCCGGCGAGCCCATCTTGTTCCGTTTCGGGGACGACGACGCCGCAAACGCCGTCGAAACGTCGTTGACAGATACCCGTGAGACTCGGGATCACGCCGACGACGCCGGCGGGGAGAGCGCCATGGAGGTGCTCCGCGGCCCTGACGGGAGCCTTTTGTTCCGCTTCACCGGCGATGCGCAGGCTGAGTTCGAAGCCGTGAGTGCTATGGCTGCGGATTCCGGAACGGCTGTGCCTGCGCTGGTCGCGCCGCTCACGCCGACGCAAAAAGCGCAGGCGCTTCTGGACGAAGCCGCGGGTTTGATTGAAAAGGCGAAAGCGATTACGACTGCTGACGAAAGCGACACGGACACACAGCTCGCCGCGGCTGCGAAAGCGACGGATGAGACCCTCGCCGCGCCTGACCTGGGTGGGACAGAAATAATTAAACGAGGCACCGCGGCGAATGTGGCGAAAAACCAAAACCAAAACGCCTCCGCCATCGCGCGCGTTTCGCAGTTGGGCGTTAAAGCGGTGGTGGACGGTATCGAGAGCATGTTTTCGAATTTCCGCAAAACTCCGATTGCGCGAAAAGTCGAGCAGGTCACCAACCCCGTTCGGCTTCCCAAAGCGCCCAAGGACTCGCCGTGGGGTTCGGGCGGGGGTCCAATCGGCGCCGGAATGAACACCCTGGACGCGGCGTTTGATTCCTTCGGGATTCCTTCGAACGGTAGCGACGGGGATGATTACGATGGACTTTTACTCGTCACCGAGACTGATGACCCCGAAGTGGCGTTGGCGGAGAAACGCGAGCGCGAGCACCAGGACTGGGAAGCGTCCGCCGCGAAGGCGCTGGAACAAGGCAGTTTGGCGTCGCTTGAAACCCAAATTGATCCGGAACCGGAACTCGCCGTGGAGCGGTACGGAGACGTGGGCGACGTCGTCGCGGGGTTGTGGCGCCCCAAGCCCATACCGGTGTCAATCGGAGGCCGTTCCTTCGTGGCGTACATCACCCCGTCGAACCTCAAGCAGCTTCCCAGCGGCGAGTACGTGGTAGGGACGACGGGTGACGGAGATGAATCCACGAAAGTCCCTGGCGACAACGTCGGCGACGAAACCACGATCATCCTCGCCGAGGAACAGTCGGACGGGAGTAACGTGTTCTTCTTCGGCTTGACACGAACCGTGTTAGCGGACGGAAGCGTGTTGTACAAGTTTCCATCAGGGGAAACGCTCGGGTAGCGTGATGTAGGGGTTGTCTAGGAGTGCCTTTCGACGTACACTTTTTTCGAAATTTTGTTCTTTTTTGCCCCGGCGGCGTCCACGTCCAGTCCTCCTCATTTGAATAAACGCTCTCTCGGAAGCCTCGACGCACAACGACGCGCGCACGACACGCATACAAAAATATCCACTCGTCCAACGCGATGTAAGGTAAGAAAGCTCGCGCGCGAAAGAAAAAGCGCGAGCGCCGCGATGCTAACGCGGCCAACACGGCTAACGCGGGCGAGGCCATCCCGGGCCTCCCCGACCACCTCGTGGTCACTCACGTTCTCAGATCTGAGCATTTCGACGACCCCGCAGATCTCGCACGGCTCCCAGCGGTGAGCCGCGCGATGCGCGACGCGGTGGCGGTGACGGGGCTTCGGTTTGAGGAACTTGGTGAGGATGACGCCGCACATCTAGGATGTTTAAGCGCGCTGCAGCGCTTGCAACGGGGAGGTCGCCTGTCGCGTCGAGACTACCTTTGCCAGGCAGCGGCGAGGAGCGGACAGCTCGAAGAGTTGAAGGTGTTGCGCGCGAACGGCTCCCCGTGGAACAAGTGGACGTGCTGTTGCGCGGCGTTGGGCGGGCACCTCGATGTGATGCAGTGGTTGCGCGCAAATTGGTACCCGTGGGACGAGGAGACGTGCTTGGGGGCGGCGGGTGGTGGGCACCTCGAGTTGTTGCAATGGGCGCGCGCGAACGGCTGCCCGTGGGACAAACGCACGTGCCATGCCGCTGCGGAGGTCGGGCACCTCGAGGTGCTACAGTGGGCGTGCGCGAACGGCTGCCCGTGTGACGAGAAGCAGCTGCACATCGCCGCTGGAATGGGCCACGAGGCGGTAGTGCGAGCGCTGATTGAGGCGGGCGCGGACGTCAACAAGGCGATGGATAACGGCGCGACGCCGCTGTACGCCGCCGCTCAAGAGGGCCAAGGGACAATGGTGCGGGCGCTTATCGAGTCGGGCGCGGACATCAACAAGGCAAACGATATGGGCGGGAAGCCGCTGTCCATCGCCGCTCAAAACGGCCACGAGACGGTAGTGCGTGCGCTGATCGAGTCGGGCGCGGACGTCAACAAGGCAAAATATATTGGCGCGACGCCGCTGTGCATCGCCGCTCAAAACGGCCACGAGACGATAGTGCGGGCGCTTATCGAGGCGGGTGCGAATGTTAACATGCCGCGGGATGAAGGCGTGACGCCGCTGTTTATCGCCGCCGAAGGCCACGAGTCGATAGTGCGGGCGCTGATTGAGGCGGGCGCGGACGTCAACCAGGCAAGGGATGACGGCGGGACGCCGTTGTGCATCGCCGCTCAAGAGGGCCACGAGGTGATAGTTCGGGCGTTGATCGAGGCGGGCGCGGACATCAACAAGGAAAAGGATGACGGCTTGACTCCACTGAACGTCGCCGCTAAAAACGGCCACGAGGTGATAGTTCGGGCGTTGATCGAGGCGGGCGCGGACATCAACAAGGAAAAGGATGACGGCTTGACGCCACTGCACTTCGCCGCTGGAATGGGCCAAGAGGCGGTATTGCGGGCGCTTATCGAGGCGGGCGCGGACGTCAACAAGGCGGATGATTACGGCGTGACGCCGATGTACATCACATCTCACCAGGGCCAAGGGACGATAGTGCGGGCGCTGATTGAGGTGGGCGCGGACATCAAGAAGTCGGATGATAATGGCGTGACGCCGCTGTGCGCCGCCGCTCAAAACGGCCACGAGGCAGTGGTGCGGGCGCTGTTTGAGGCGGACGTCAACAAGGCAAACGATATGGGCGTGACGCCGCTGTTCATGGCCGCTGAAAACGGCCACGAGACGATAGTGCGGGCGCTGATCGAGGCGGGCGCGGACGTCAACCAGGCGACGGAGGAGGGCGACACGCCGCTGTCCGCATCACCGACATTTGAGATTGCACAGATTCTCAGGAATGCCGGCGCGGTGTGACGACGGAAACGGTAGCATGTATTGCTCCCGAACCGGGCGGAAGCGAACTGCGCACGAGACGCGTGCGTGTAGTGATGAGCCAGTAGAGACAAGCGCGCGATTGTAAAAGAAAGTCGCAAAAGTACAAAACAAGTCACGGTGTCCACCGCGCTACTCACGTTAAAAATATTATCGTCCCCAATCTATCTATCTATAGCAATACCAAAAATCACCTCTGCATCAGCACCGGTGCCATCGCGGCTCGACACGCCGCCCGTAACGTCTTCGCGCCATTCTCCAGCGCGTCGCTCGCGGCGGCGCACGTCTCTTCGTCTGGAAACGCCAAAGTCCAGTGTCCGTCCCGCAGTTTTTTTGAAAGCCGCTCCGGGTTTGGACCCGACCCTTCACTCGACCCTGGCGATTTCCTCGCCGCGGCTAAGCACGAGTACGGCGAGCGCACGCGTACTCTTAGCCATTTCTTGTGCGAAGGGTCGATAAAGGCGTCGCACGCGCCGAGAGGCGCCACCGCGCGAACCACGCCTCGACTTGAGGAAACGGTTCCGCCACCGGGAAGCTCGTCGCCGGCGTTTGGAAGCGCTTCCAGCAACAGCGCGGCGGCGGCGACGCCCGGCACTTTGGATTGCGGCCGACTTCGCGCAGCTACGACGAGGAATACTGACCGTTCGCGTCCCGCTTCGAACGCGACACGACACGGAAACAAAACCGTGGGAAACCCCATCTCCGTACCTTCCCTGATCTCCATCCAGCGGTGCGCGTCCCCAGTAGGCGCATTGGGCGCCTTGGCCAACGCGAAAGGCGTGCCGTCGTCGCCTCCGGACCCGGCAACCCCAAACACGACACGATCCACCGCGCTCGCGTCGCAAAACACCCGGGCTGGTGGCTCGCTCGGAAACGCGTTGTCACCATGACGCGCGTCCATCGCATCGCCGAGCATGACGAGAAGCGCGAGCTCGCGCGACGCGCGAAGAACAGCGGACGCCGCCGCCGCGCTTTCCTCTCGAACGGGTTCGCCCGAAGCGCGCGACTCCCCGCGCGGGTCTGCGCCGCGCGGGTCCGACGAGGACGCTGCCTCACGGATCCAAGACGCTACTGTTTCGTCTCGAATCGAAGGTTGTGTTGTTTCGCGTCGTGTGGTCCCCCACTCGTGTTCGAACGTCGACACAGCCGCGTCCCCCCAAGGCCCGTCAATCGCGTGTCGCATCGCCGCCGCAGCCGCCGCCAACGCGACGTCAATCGACGCTCGCGCTAACGTCGACGCGGCGCCGCCCGCCAAACGCGCAAGCAGCCATGCCGCGCATCGCCGCGCGCCGAGAGGTAGGCCAGGATCGATACGTGCCAAACTCGCGGCGAGCGCGTCGCAAATCTCACCTCGCGCCGAAGAGCGTTCGGTTTCAGTTCCGGTTCCGGTTTCGGTTTCGTTTCTTTTCGTGTCGGGAGGCGCCAAACCAACATCCCGCAGGGCTTCAGCGAGTGCGTTCGCTTCGTCAGCGGTGGCTCTTGCTAAGCTTGCAGCCGCCGCGATCGCCGCGGCTGCGACGGGCGCGCCCTCGATACCGGCGAGCGCTTTTAGTAAAAAAACACGTCTCGCGTTTGGTCGCCGCGAGTTTTCGTTTCCAACGCCGGGTTCAAATCCAAACAGTTCACGCGCGACGCGCCGAAGCGTGTTCCCGCGGCGACACGAAACCGCGACTCGCGAAACCGCGAACAAAGCGGTGGTTGGTGACGTGCGAGGAGGTCCAGCATCGCGCGTTTCGTTTTCGTTTTCCCCGGGTACGATTTTCGTCGCCCTCTGCGTCGCCACCACCGACTCCAAAAGCGTGGGCGCGATCAACCCTTCCCACAGCGCGTGCTCCGCGCGTTTGGCGAGTGTGTTTTCTTGAGTACTTTGTGTATCTTGGGTATTTCCATCACCCCCAGCGGTTAACTCGCGTCCGTCCGTCACCTCTGGCAGCCCAACGACGTCATCCACGAAACTCAACAAATCAGAAAGTTCCGCGACCAGGTTCCCGCGCTCGCGCGCGCCTGTTTCGTTGGGCTTGGCGAACAGCGTCCTCTCCGTCAGCGCCGCGACCGTTGCGCCCGCGTGTTTCACGGATTGGGGAACACACTTCCCCCACGGCTTGGGCGAGGTGAGGAATTTCCTGACTCGTTTGTCGTTCACGGCAAGGCAGTTCAGCACTACCGTTCGCGCGGACGCCCTTACCATGCTATCGTGGTGAGGTAACAGCGAAACGCCGCTCGCGAAGAGCGGGAAAATCGCGTCGCGCGCGTCGTTTTCCCGCGAAGCCTTTTTGTTTTGGGAAGGTAACTCACCGCCCGTCAGGAAGAACATCTGCACCGTCCGTTGGTTTAGCCGTAGGGATATGGTTTTCAGCAACGAAACGTACCGCGCCATAACTTCCTCGTCGTGAAAATCAAGCTCCGCCTGCACCACCCTCACCGAAACGTGCTGTTCGCTGAACAGGAAAAACAAACTCGTCTCTTCCCGAATGTTTTGAATCACGATGGCCAGCGTCTGCAGCAGCTGTAACACGATTTGCCGGTCCGCCCGGTCCCCGCCCGGGGGGGTCAGGAACTTGGTGAAGTGTGCCATCACCCTTTGCTCCACGAACACGTCGAAGAAACTCGGGTCGTGCTGGTCGCCGTAGATCATCAGCTCGGCGATCTCGCGGAACGTCTCCACCACGGTCGAGGATGTGGCGCGCGAAAAACCAGACGCGGGGGTGACGCGCAGGACATCCGTCAAGCGACGAAGGTTCACCAGCGTGAACCGGTCGCGACGCAAACCGAACAGGTTCGCCAACATCGCGACCCACCGCGCGTCCTCGAACGCCGCCGCGTCCGACACAAGCGCGCGCGCGCGTATGTGCGCGAAATCTTGAAGAAAAAGCGCAGTCGTTGTTATTTCGGTCCGTCAAATGCTTCATTAAATTAGACTATTGACACGGTCATCACACCACAGCGCCTAGAGCGCCCACCCGCGTTGTTTTCGACCCCGAGGTACCTTCCCACGCGCACCCGAGTCCACGTCAAATTCAGGCGGGATGTCTAAAAAAGCGACGTCGTCGTCGTCCTGGTCGAAACGTTCGTCCTCGAAACGCCGCGCCCCGTTTTCTCGCGAGAAACCTGGAACCGGTTTCGCGCGCGACGCCGGTACCCTAAACGCTTCAAATACAGTTTCCCCTGACGCCCCTTTCGCTTCCGTCTGCGCCTGCGCGACTTCCAGGACGACCCCCCCCCCCGTATTTGAGAACCTTTCTCCAAACACCCGTCCCCGCCCAAACCGCAGCTCCTCAAGGCGCGCTTCAAACACCGCGGCGCGCGCCCGTGCCGCCGCGGCGTCGCGCTCCGCCAACCGCCGCGCTTTAGTCTCATTCGCCAAACTCGTCTCCGCCGAATTCGTCCTGGCTTCCGCTGCCGTTGTTCTGGCCTCCGCGGCGCGCAGCGCACCGGATAAACGCGCCTCGCTCGTTACCGCGTCAAACTCCCGCCGTTTCGAACTCTGTAACGCTTGCGCTAACGTGGTTTCCAAATCAAAGTTTTGTGCAACCACGGTTTCGGCGGCGGTCGCGGCGGCGGTCGCGCAGAGCGCGTCGTCGTCGTGCCTCGCCATGAACGGCGCCGACTCCATTCGTGAAGTCAGGGCGACTTGTTGGAAATCAGACTGTAATGAATCGGTTCCGAGAGTTCCTCCGGATCCCGCTTTCAGCGAGCCTTCGCCGAAGCCCCACACGTTTGACGCCGACGTCGCGCTTTGTAAAAGAGGTTTTTTCTCGTATTCGTGATCGTATTCCCTCGCGGGTTCCAGAAACTTTTCTTGTTCCGGCTGCGTGGAAAGTTCCACGGGATCGTGGACCGGCGTCGACTGCGGTTTCATTGTTGATACCGACCCCCCGGTGTACACACCATTCGTGACGCGTGTGATTTTCAACGCGCGTTCAAGCGACGCCACGCGCGCGCGTTCGCGAACGAGCTGCGCTTGGACTGAAAACGAATTACAAACAAAGCGCTCGGCGGTCGGTAGCGGCGCTTCGCGGTGCGTCGCGCTCGTGTTTCTTTCCGTGCCTAGTGCCTGCACCCAATCACCACAGCCCCGCACAGGGGCGCGGTGCCCCGGGGGGAGGGGAGGGGGCTGCGCGCGCGGCGAGAGAGACGCGTCGGGAGGTTTCTTGGTAGGCGTGACAGTTTTTGCGTCTGGTTTCTTTTCAGTTTCCCAGACGTCCATCGAATCGATCGCCCCGACATCAAAATCGGTCTCGTGCCGATGCGAAGGCGTCGAGGGGTCACGTCGTTCACGGCGCCCGGTCGTGGACGGACGCGTCCATCTCGTGGTTTCCGTTCGACGAGGGGTCACCCTGGTGCTCACAGGACGCGTTTCCGGTCTCCGCACGTGCGGGCGCGGCTTCGTGTTCCGCGGTTTTTCGAAGTCGGCAGCAACGCGCTCTTTCCATTCTTTCGCGAGTTCATCGCGCGTCGCGGGGGTCGCCGAAACCGACGCAGCGCGGGAACGGTCCGGCGTGAGAATGAAGTTATTGGACCACAGCTCACGCGAGCTGGGCGGCATTGTGCCCAATGCGACCAACGGGAACACCACCCCTGCGCGCCTTTTTCTGGGATTCGACAATTTACTTTTACGCAAAAAATGGTTTCGTTCCTATTTCCTAATCGGGCGCCCGTCCGAGTCCAGACTGCCCTGCGCAGCTCCTCTTGGGCCCCCAAGCCCCCTGCCGCGGGTTGCAGCGTGTATCTGCGCGCTTCTCCGGTCGCAGGGAGCGATGCCGCCGAAGAAGAAGGCCGAGGAGGCACCTCCCCCCGAGCCCGATGCGTCCGTCGAAAATGTGCCTGATCCGCGTTTGCTGGAGCAAAAGGCGATGGTGGAGCGCGAGTTGGCCGCTTCCCACCTCGCCGCGAGACTGGCGCGGTACCAGTTTGACGCCGCCGAGCTCGTGGATGAGCGCGCGGCGTTAATGGACGAGCTCGAGTCGATTCGCGCGAGTGCGGGTGATGCGAACGCGAAGCTTTCGGGGCAACTCCGGGGCAAGAATGCGACGGTGGCTTCTCTAAACGCGAGGCTTGCGGAGCTCAACGCGGAACGCGAGGCGGCCGCGACGCGCGGTGAGGCGAGGCTGGCGCAGGTACACACCGAGTCCGCGGAGAGACGACACGCCATGGTTGCTGATTTAGCCGCCCGTGATGCTTTGGTGGCGCAGCTCAACTCCTTCGACGACGGCCGGGAAACGGCGCTTGCTGAGCTTTTGGAAAAGGAACAGCTTCTGCGAAACGCGCGCGCGGCGCACGAGGACAAGACGCGGGCGCTCGAGACGGAAACGAGGCTGGCGAAGCAACAGATGAAAGAGGACCTGGCGAGGAAAATTCGGGAGACGAAGGCGGAGATGAAGAAAACCACTGACCGGCAACTCGCGGGGACCACGAAACTCACAATCGCGGAGAACGAACAGATGCTCGGGGAAATGCGGTACCGCCAACGTGAAGGCGCCGCGATGGAGGATCGGCGGAAAGCGTTCGCGGCGGCGACGCACGCGGCGAAGGACTCGTTGCGGATTTCGCTAAACGAGGAGGTTGAAATCGGGGGGTACAACGCGAGTCTTTCGAACGAACTTCGGCGGCTTGAGGGGACGCTCGCGGGGGAGAGGGCGGCGTCTGCGCTGGAACGGAATCGGGAGGTGAAAAACGACGAAGCGGGAAACCGTTTCCAACCGAAAACGAATCTGGCGAAGCGCGCATCGACCGGCGCACACGGGAAAAGCGCGGGCACTCGTCACGACGACTGCGCTGCTCTTATAAACACGCTCGCGAGACGCATGGCGAGCGCTGCTGCGGAGCGGGACGAGTTGCAGGCGGAGTTGCAGGCGCTTCAATTGGCGGTTGGAAACAGGGACGACGACGCGAACACTGAGAGTGAACGCGAATTCGTCGTGGCGTTTTTGCGACAATGCGCGCAAGACTTGGAACAAACCGAGGGCGACGAAGGGTCTTACGAAACGTGGCGCCAACGAAAAAGGATAGTCAACACCGCGCTGGAGGGCATACGTTTGGATGCGGGCGTGGAGGAAATGCTCACGGCGATGGTACGGGAGGGATAGCCGAGGAGCTTTTTATTTCAGCACCGAAAATATGCTCGGTCTCCCAAATTCTTGGTACGCCCGAAATTTACATGTACTTGCGTCACAATCGTCGGCACCTGGGTGGGCCTGACACTCGCGGGTTGGGAATGAAGTTCTCTGACGCCCCGGAGGCTTGGCGGGCTGCGCTGGAGGATTTCGCGCGCCGCGTCAAGGCCGGGGACGTGGAAGCGGGTGCGGACGGCCCGACGTTTCGCGGGTTAGATTCTGGAAATCGCGCCGCGGTGCACGACGCCGCGCGTCTGCTCGGGCTCGCGTCGAAGAGCGAGGGCAATGACGACGACAACACGAGGGCGGTCCGCGTGCTGGCTCGGAAACGCCCGGCGTGGACGCACGCCAGCGCGGGTATCGCGGATGGGGACGTCACCAACGGGTCCTTCAACGGCGGTGGCGACACCGCCGCCGGCGACGAAATCGAGGAAGATCCGCACGGCCTCTCCGCGTTTCACGAGCCTTTGCCCGATTTGCGCTCAGTTCCGTTTGACATGTACAAGGCGCTCCGCATTCCTAAATCCAAGGAAAGCGGCGGGTACTCCGGGGGCACCGCGCGCGCGAGGGCTTCGTACCACAAAGAAGCGGTCAAGTGTTACCCGACCTCGGACAAACTTCCTGGAAGAGGCGCGTGCGACGGGTGCGGGGGGAGTTTACAGGTTGGCCGCTGGCTGCACCGCCCGGCGCCAAAACGCGCCGACGCGCCGGCTGACGACCCGGAGTTCGGTTTGATGGATGACGAGGAGGACAACGACGGGGATGCGATCATCGCCGCTTCGTCGCTTGCTGCGGACCGAAAAACGAACGACACCCAACCCAACAGCAGCAGCAGTCACGCCGACTTCCGGAAACGCCGTCGGGACTTGTGTCCGCCCTGTTTCCACCGCGAGTTTCGGAAACGGCCGGGGGGCGGTAACAGGTTCGGCGACGAGACAAGAGTGGACGACCCAAAAAAAGACTTCACCGCGATTGAAAGTTTCACAGACCTGGGACGCGAGCGTCCCAGGTACGACGTCGCCGCGTACGCTGCGTTCCGCGAGCGACGCGCGGCGGCGGCGGACGCGGCGGCTGAGGCGAACGCGCGCGCGCTCGCCGCCGTGGCGGGGCCCGAGGCGTTGGAACGCGCCGCGGAGATTGCCCTCGCGAAGCAGCGCGAGCGGGATGAAAGAACCGCGCTCGAGGACCTTTCCCCTAACGACCTTTCCGAAACCCGGTTGCTTTCCGATACCACCCGGTTCGCGCACGAAGTGCAGAAGTTCCAGAAGGTGACCATAGCGTATCTGGTGCTGCGAGATTCTGAGCGCCAGCGCGTGTTGGACGAGGGCGGGTACAAAGCGCTTGCGAAAAGCGAGTCGCACCTTGAAAACGACGTTTTCGACTGCGACCCGTGGGACGTGTACGAGCGGTTTTTCAAGGGAGAGGACGAGGAGGACCGGCAGTACCTGCTTTTACACGGGGGCGGCGAGGATTCGGACGAGGAGGGTACGGACGACGAGGACGACGACGACAACGACGACGACGACGACGATGACGCGTTCGTGGAATCCGCGCTGGGCGCGGCGCGGCACGAACGGTGGAGCGCGGCGGAGACGGCGGATCGGTACGCGGAAACCATGGAAGCCCCGCCGCCGCCGCCGATTTCGGTTCTGATGTCCATGAACGACTTTGCCGGTGCGCCCGGGTTGGGACGCGGTGAGTCCAACGACGATGACTTTCCCGGCACGGGGGGGGTGGACGTGTGGCGCGTAATGGCGGAGAGGTACGGGGAATCCGCGGTGCGAGACGCGGCGGGGGGGGAGGCGCGCGCGGAGGACGAAACAGACGAAGACGACGAAGAAGATGACGACGAAGAAGAAGAAGCGGAAGACGCGGCAGAAAGTGACGAAATACCCGATCCCTGGACCGACGTCGCGTCATCGCAAGTCATGTGTATGGGGTGTCCCGGTGAGGAGGACGGTTCGTCTGATGTTTCCGATCCCGACGAGGACGACGACGACGACGACGGGCCGCCGGAGGAAGCGCAAACCAAGCGAAAGCGAACCGACGACGACGACGCGACGTAACGCCTCATTTTCTTTTTAATCGAACCTCGAGCTAACTGGAAACGCCTCATAGATTTCAATGACAACTGCGTTTACTGCTCAACTCGGAAGGCGCTCTAAAAACTGCCTCCCCTTCCTAACTTGACTTCATCCTCCGTAACCTCCACATCCTGTGTTCCCGTTTCCGGGTCCGAAACGCCCACGCATCGCGAGTCCACGCTTTGCCGCGGCGTGCCTCGCGGCGACGCGCAAAACTCCGGGTCTTTGTCCAGCAAACGCTCACCTAAAACTGCCATCGCCGCAGCGCCTAGGGGCGCGGTTATCAGTATGGATAACACACCGAGGGCGAGCAGAATCTCACCCCGGTACGCTTCGGGGCTTCCCCTGCCGTAAACCTCTATCGCGGCGTCGAAGGGCAGGCCCGCGAGCGCGGCTTGCACGGTGGCTTTCGGGGTCCACGCGATTGCGATGAAAAGCCGTTCTTTCACTGACAATTTCCCCCCCCCCGCTGCGAAGAAAGCCGTGGCGCACCGCGCGCATAGCCCGCACCCCAGGGTCAAAACCCCATACCCCGCGACGTTCCCTTTCAAACGCGAAACGTCCACCGCGGCGCCTATTAAACCAAACAACAACGGCTCGCCCAGTTTCGCCCACACCAAATTGAGCAACGTCCCGGTGGCTTTCGCCGGCTTCGGCCCCCAACTCTGCGCCGCCGCCGTGGACATCACCAGCGACGCGAGCGCGGCGCCGCCCGAAAATTCCCACCGCGCCCCCGCGAACAGCGCGGTGGAAACAACCGCCATCAGCGCGAACGCGCGCGCGCCGGCGCCGTATCCGTCGGCGATTGGCTTATTCTTATTTTCGTTGTTTTCGTTCTCTTCTGAACCTCCCCCCCCTGCCTCCCCCGCCCCACCTTTCGTGGTCCCTGGCGCTCCTTTTATTTCATCAATCAGCAGCTCGTCAGGCGGCAGCACCACGCCCAGGATTTTTCCAACAACCACGCCTAAAACGGCGCCGCCCGCGATTTGCAGCGGCGCGCGCCACGCCGCGGCGGCTGCGCCGCCCGCGCCCATTCCCGGCAGAAACGACGCCGCGATTCCGAAACCCGCGATGGCGTACACCACGTCCACGGATGCGGCGGTTATTACCAGCGCTGGCACTCCTGTTGTCACCCCGAAGCCGTGGTCCTGTAGCTGGAGCATCGACGGCACAACCACCGCGGGTGAGATTCCGGCGAACAGAAAACCGAGGGCCGCGCAGTACGCCCACGGCAGTCGCAGCGTCGGCTTGGCGAGCAGCGCCACGACCACCGCTTCCGCGGTTGCGGGGCCGAACGCCAATCGCTTAATCGCCCACCGTAAACGGTACACCGCCTTGACATCAAGACTCAACCCCGCCCTCGCCAGAACCACCCCGAGTGCGGCGGTTCGCGCGGCGCTCGAAAACCGCGCATCCACCGCGTCGCCCACGGACTGTTTCAGGCCAGGGATGTTGCGAAGCAGGAAACCCGCGATGAGCTGCCCGAACAGCGCGGGCATGGGTGGGAACCGTTGCACCACCCGTCCAGCGCCGAAACTCGAGAACAGCACCACGAACACCGCGAAAACCGCGCCCCCGGGCCCGAACGCCGGGCCCACCGCAAGACGTCCCGCCCCCCACCACGTTAAAAGCCCGACGAGCGCGATCGAAAGCCGCCGCGCATCGCGAACGTGCCTCGCGGTTTCCTCGGGGGACCACATCGCGAAGGTGGAGAACCACGGTCGGTTTACGTGAACCACGCGTCTTGCGTTCGTGCCACAAATGCCTAAGTACACCAAACCGGTCTCTCCACGCGCACCTCGGTCTGCGGCAAAGGCGGCACACGCTTTTTTGGAAGACAGCTGGCGGGCCCATAATTTCCTGAGCTTTCAGTACACACGTGTCATTGCAACCGACGTGATGGCGACGTTGACCCCGTCGACCTCGGCGGCTCCGTCGCGGCGGCTGCCGCGCGGCCGTGAGTCTCGAGTCCGCCCCAACCGCGAGAGGCATTTCCGGGTTGTTACTCGCGCCGCGGACCCGAACGCGTCGTTGCCACAGGCTCTGCTCGAGGCCGTTTCCAAGAAATTCATTGATGACGTCTCCGGGGTCGCGTCTTTGTTCGACGACAAACCCGCGAAGTACCCGAGACCCCCCACGCTTCCCGTGGCTGGAAACACGCTTGATTTCGTGCGTGGCGGGCACGAGACCTTACTTGCGTGGGCGCTGGAGTACGGCGCGAACCCCTCTGGGGTGCATGAAGTGCAGATGCTGGGCGCTGGGCCAATCTTACACGTGGTGGATCCGCAAATCGCGCGCGAGCTGATGGTCGCGAAGGCGGACGAGTTCCCTGACCGAGGTGCCAGTGCGATGGCCAGGTTTTTTCGCGAAGACCAGGCCGCGTTTGTCAACACCACTGGCGAGCAGTGGATGGCGTATCGGAAAATTGGAATCGCTTCAGTGAACGGCTCCGCTCTGGACCGGCTCGCCGGTAAGGTCGCCGAGCGAAGCGAAGCGCTGGTTGCGAAGTGGCACAAAAAGAGCCAAAACCAAAAATCGGGAGGACGTCTTGAAATCGACGTCGACACCGAGGCGCAGGCGGTGACGTTGGAAGTGATTCACGAAGCGTTGTTCAGCGAGATGCTTTGCGTGATTGATGAAGACCCGAACGCGATGCGAATCGCGCGGTCGTTCCGACAATTCAACGAAGCGAACCAGGATGTGATGAACGATTTCCTGCAGCTTTACCAGGAGTTCGACACCCCCGACGCGATTCGACGGGAAACGCACCGAGCGAGGTTACGGTCGCATTTCGACCAAAGGGCGGACGCGAGACAAGCGCTGATTGAGAAAACGGGAAACGCAAAAGACGCGCCGCAGGACTTGCTCACCGCGTTGCTCACCGCGCGCGATCCGGTTACCGGCGTCGCACTGACTCGCGACGATATAAACCTCACCTTGACGGAGATGATGGTCGCGGGCCACGACACGACGGCGGCGACGGTTGCTTGTTTGTTGACTTTACTCGCCGCGAATCCACGGGCGCTGCGGCGCGCAAAACAAGAGGTTCATGCCGTGTGTTTGTCACTTGGAGGAGCACTACCGATTACGGTGAAGGAGGTGTCTCAACTAAACTACCTGGACGATTGCATGAAGGAAACCATGCGTCTCTACCCCGCGGTTATGATTGTGCTGCGCAAAGCGGACGACGGCGTCGGCGGGGAGTTGGGGGACGGGCGCGTCGAGATTCCAAAAGGCGCGCAGATGTGGATCTCGCCCTACGTCATGGGGCGTCTGCCACACTTGTGGGGCGGCGATGTCGAGGACACGAAACGGTTCCGCCCGGAACGGTTCGCAGAGTTTCGGGACCAAGGAATCAAGGAACCCGAGGCGTTCATGCCCTTCGGAGGCGGCCCGCGCGTGTGTCTCGGCTCGAGGTTCGCGATGCTGGAAGGAAAGGTCACCGCGGCGGCGATTCTGAGAGATTTCGACTTGGAGCTAACCCCGGAGCTCGCGGAGAACATAAACCAGAAAAAAGGGCAGCTTCCCATTTCATACGCCGCGGGGCTCATGAGCTTCCCGGCGCCCTTAAGGCTCATCGCGACGAGCGATAGGAAAGAAAACGCAGCGAGTGGAGCGAGGTGAATAATTATTTGTAATACTGAATTAGTACAATTATATTTAGAGCTATTCTAAAGTACGCTCGGTACAGAACACGTACGTTTCGTCCGTGTCTTCCTCGGTGCGCGCGGGCGCTGATGGCGATTCATCGGCGACGACTCGTTCCGGACTTTCGGTCCGGCGGTTTCGAGTCGAAACGTCATTGTCGCGCGTAATATTTATTCCGAGAGAGAGTGGCGAAAGGTATTCCGTACCCGACGTACCGTTTGAAGCCTTCCTTGGCCTTTTCTTTTTCTTACGCGATGGCGCGCATGACTTCCTCGAGCGGTGCGTGGTCCGCGGTGGCTTCGTCTTTCCTGAGGTACACGATTTCGTGTCCCTTGAACACGACCGTTCCGCCCTGCTGAACGCTGTCGATTGCGTTTTTCGGCATCAAGGGCTGGTACCCTTTCATGGCGCTTTTGATGCCTTCCGTGCCTCGTTCTTTGATTCGTTCGCCCGTGACTTTCGTGAAGAACAGCCTGCGCACGCCTTCCACAACCTTCTTGTCAAAAAACCAACCCTCGGTGCCGTCCAAATCCCCGTGCATCTCCAGGGCTTTGTATGCGCTTCGCGTCGGGTCCACAAACAAGTTTTCCTCCGGGAACGGCAAGGACTCGCAAAACGTCTTGCCGCTCTCGGGGGTGCCCACGCCCACCACCACAAGAAGCACGCCGTTAGGGTCGAGCAGGGAATTTTTCATCTTCGCAAGCTCGGCGGCGTGCTCCCAGCAGAACACTCATCCGAAGTGCCGTAGGAACGTGACCACGACGGTTTTGTCGTCGTCCCACCACGGCATTTGTTTCGGTGCACCATTCACGTCGAAAAGCTCCACGCCCGCCATCGGGTTCGCGGTGGACACGGCGGTCACCGCGGAGACAGAGGCGCGAATACGGGCCGCGGCGGCGCGGCGAGTGGTGACGCCGCGGGCCCGGCGAAGGCGCGCCGCGGGAACCGCCACGCGAGGCGGTGAGGCGGTGAGCCCGGACGAAGACATCGTCGCGCCTCGAAAAGTGCAAAATTCAAGAAAGACGAGAAGGAGACACGTAACGGCGACGTAACGGCGCCAATTTCAGTGCCACGGGTCACCTGCTGAGCGTCCCTACGCCGCACACAAAAAGTGGATGACGTCGATGGGACGTCCCCTCGGACGAGTTTTCCCTTTCAGCTTTGACCGAAACCAAGCGTTTCCACAATCACAAAATCGATTCATCGTGTTTAATTTTGGTTTCGATCAACCGTAAGCCCGCTTGGCACGCACGGCCGCGCCAGTGGGAGTCGCGCACAGCCGATACACGACACACCGCGATGTCGGCCCCCCCACGGACCCGCGATGAGTCCTCCACCGTCTCCGACGCCGTCGCCGTGGTGGACGTTTCAGTGAAGGTGGGTGACACGGCTGCTGTGAAGAAGCCGCTTCCCGCCGCCGCCCTCGGCGTCATCTCGGACAAAGATTCCCGTCCCCTCCGGTGGCACACCCCGAACCCCCTGGAGCAGCTGACGTTCTGGCACGTGTTCCCGCTGATTTCCCGGGGCCACGTTCGTCGGTTGGAACCCGAGGACCTGTGTCGGTTGCCTGAGATGGAGTCCGAATTATTGGCGAACGCGTTCGACCGGGACTGGGCGGCGGAAAGGGCGAAGAACCCGGAAAAGCCCAGCCTCGTGAAAGCGTGCTTGGTAGGCAGTCGCCCGACGTTCCTGTTCACCGCGGTGCTGTACATCATCGCGCAAGCCACTCTTTTCAGCGGCCCGCTTCTTCTTCGGCAAATCGTGGAGGCCATCGAGTGCAAGGAACAAGGCGGCGCGGACTGCGCAAGTACCATGGACATGTACTGCTTCGCGCTGATCATGACCCTCGCGGGGGTGGTGCAGAACTTTTGCCAGGCGCAGCAGGACTACTACATGCAGCGCCTTGGCGTGCGCGTGCGCAACCGCTTGATGTGCGCGCTGTACCGCAAGTGCTTGAAGCTGTCGCCTCAAGGGTTACAGGAGGAAACCACCGGGAAAATTGTAACCCTGATGTCCAACGACGTCAACAAGCTGCAAGATTTGTTTCAGCTGTTACACAACCTGTGGGGCGCGCCTATTTTCATCATCGCGTCTTTTGTGATGCTTTATGACGTCATTCAGTGGAGCGCGTTTATCGGGTTCGCGTGCATTTTAGTCGCCGCGCCGTTGACGTTCTTGGTGGCGTCAACGCTTTTCGCAATTCGCAAAAAACTCGTGAAATGCGCGGATGCCCGGATCAACATTTTAAGCGAAGTCGTCAACGGCATGCGCGTGATCAAGTACTACGCCTGGGAAAGCGCGTTCGCACAGAGGGTCCGGGAGATTCGAGACAAGGAGGTGAAGCTGATTTGGCAATCGCAGCGGGTGGGAGCCCTGTTCGGCGTGGCGCTGTTCTCCACCCCGGTGTTCATCGCCGTGTGTTCCTTGGGGTCGTACTCCTTGGCGGGAAACAAACTCAACGCGTCCACGGCGTACACCGCCCTGGCGTTGTTCAACATGCTTCGCTTTCCCCTGATTTTAGTGCCGTTCCTGTTAACAACGTTACTAAACGCCCTAGCTGCGGTGCAGCGCCTTGGCGCGTTCCTGCTGCAGGACGAGTCAATCTTGGTCGAGCCGGACATGTCCGAGCCGGGCAGGGTGAAGATCAACAACGCCACGTTCCGGTGGCCCAAGGCGCCGAGGAAAGCCGCGGATGACCCGGCGCCGGCTGCGAAAAACGCGAAACCGAAGAAACCGAAGAAAACCCGCGGCGTCCCTGTTAAAGGCGTGGACGACGCCCCCGCCCCGGACCAAGTCGCGATTAGCGCGGAGGAACCCGAGCAGCCGCCTTTTGTTCTTTCCGGAATCGACTTGGATTTGAAACCCGGGTCCCTGACCATGGTGATTGGCAGAGTGGGGTGCGGCAAGTCCACGTTCCTATCTGCTCTGAACCGCTTCGTACCGAACGTGGAGGGCGACTTTTCCGTATCGGGCAAGGTTGCGTACGTCGCGCAGCAGGCTTGGATCCTGAACAGCACGATCCGGGAGAACATTTTGTTCGGCAAGCCGTTCGACGCGACAAAGTACGAGCGGTGCGTCAAGGCTTCGCAGCTCAAGACGGATTTCGAAATTCTCCCCGGCGGCGACGGCACCATCATCGGCGAGCGCGGGGTGACGCTTTCGGGCGGGCAGAAGCAAAGGGTCGCGATCGCCAGAGCCGTGTACGCCGCCGCGGACGTGTACTTCCTGGATGACCCCCTCTCCGCGGTGGACAACCACGTCGGGCACGCTTTGTTCGCGGAGGTGCTGTCGCGCGACGGCGTGTTGCGAAACGCCACGCGCGTGTTGGTCACGAACGCGCTGCAGTACCTCCCCAAAGCGGACCGGGTCGTGGTTATCGAGGACGGCCGGATCGCCGAGATGGGCACGTACGACGAGCTCATGAGCAAGGGCTTGAACTTCGCGTCACTGATGGCTGCGCACGGCATCGAAGACGAAGACGCGGGGAAAGCGGTGGGGGGTAAGCGGGGCCCCAGCGTTGATTTGAAACGCGGACCGAGCGTTGATTTGAAACGAGGACCGAGCGTTGATTTGAAACGAGGGCCCTCGGTGGACGGCAAACCCGGCCCGAAACCCGCCCCGAAGAAGGGCGAGATGGGCGCTGAAGAGGAGCGCGCGGTTGGCAACGTGGGAGGCGCTGTGTACCTTGCGCTGTTCAACGCTACGGGGAGCAAAATGACCATCCCCGTGTGCGCGCTTCTTTTCGGCGTGGAGTACGGAAGCAAGGCGTTTCTTGATTTCTGGCTTTCCTGGTGGGCGAGCGACGAATGGGGCTGGGCGAGCAACCAGTACCTCGGGATTTACTTCGCCATCTTCCTGTTCAACGGGATGGCCATTTTCTTCCGGTCGCTTATTATTTACTTCTTCCTCGTGAGGGCGGCGGCTAACCTTCACAAAGGCTTGCTGAACCGGGTGATGAAGTTCCCGATGTCGTTTTTCGACACCACCCCGAGCGGGCGCGTGATTAACCGCTTTTCGCGGGACACCGAAACCATCGACATAATCCTCCCCGGCATAATCATCCAGTTCCTGGGGTGCCTCGCGAGCATCTTCACCACGCTGGCGATCGTGTGCGTCGCGACCGGGTGGTTCACCGTGGCGCTGCCCCCGATTCTGTTCGTGTACATCAGCGTGCAGCGCTTCTACATCCCGTCCTGCCGCGAGTTGCAGCGCATCGAATCCATCTCGCGGTCGCCGATTTACAGCGGCCTCGGCGAAGCCGTGGCGGGCGTGGAAACGATCCGGGCGTTCAGGCAGGAAAAGCACTTCATCGGTATTTCGGACACGCTCATCCGGCACAACGCGGATGCGTTCGTGACCCAGAAACTCGCGACCGGGTGGCTCAGCACGCGGTTGCGGTTCCTGGGCACCGCCATCGTCGGGTGCGCGGCGTTTCTTGTGATTCAAGGCAAGGTCTCCGCCGGCATCGCCGGTTTGTGTTTGGTGTACGCCCTGGACGTGACCAAGTACTTGGAGCACGGCACGAACATGGCCACGGAGCTGGAGACGAAAATGAACGCCGTGGAGCGCGTGATGGAGTACACGGAGATGCCTCTTGAGTCGAGCCACGACGACGACCCGGCCGTCGCGCTGGGCGTCCCGGTGCACTGGCCCGAAAAGGGAACCCTGGAGGTTGCGAAACTGAACATGCGGTACCGCCCCGGGTTGCCGCTGGTGCTGAAGGACCTTTCCTTCGTCGCGGTCGGGGGTGAAAAGCTTGGGATCTGCGGCCGAACAGGAAGTGGCAAATCCTCGCTGTTCACCGCGCTGTTCCGCATCGTGGAGCCGGACAGCGGTGTGGTGAAGATCGACGGCGTGGACGTCGCGACGCTCGGGTTGCACCGGCTGCGGTCCAAAATGGCCATGATCCCGCAGGACCCGTTTATGTTCGCCGGTACCATACGCACGAACCTGGATCCGTTCGACGAACACCCCGACGTCGGGATCTGGGAGGTTTTGGAAAAAGTAGGCCTAAGGGACACCGTGGGGGATGCGGCGAAGAAACTCGACATGGACGTCGTGGACAACGGCGCGAACTTTTCGCTGGGCCAACGCCAGCTCCTGTGCATGGGACGAGCGTTGTTACGGAACTCGCGGATTCTGATGATGGACGAAGCCACCGCGTCCGTGGACATGGACAGCGACGCTTTGATTCAAAAGACCGTCCGTGACGCGTTCAAGCACTGCACCACCCTCACAATCGCGCACCGGTTAAACACCATCATGGACAGCGACAAGGTCGCGTTTCTGGACGACGGGCGCCTCGCCGAGTACGGCGACCCAAACGCTTTGCTTAAAAACAAAACCGGCAGCTTCACGAAACTCGTGGAGCAGAGCGGGTCGAAAAACTCAAAGTTCTTGGCGTCCCTCTCGGAAGCCGCCGCCACGAAACGGGCCAGCGCGGTGAACCTCACCGAGCTTGAGTGAGGGGTCGTGGGAAGGTATCGAGATTATAGTTCGTGGCAAAGGTAATATCATTAAGGTTGGCATTTATTTGCGCAGTACGCCGTCGCTTTCTCTTCCGACACAACTCTCGTTTTTTCTTTCACCGCACGCAAACCCCGGTTACGCTCGCTTGGTTCGTTTCTTGTCGCTTTTCTTCGCCCCATGTTTCTTGCCTCCCCCCAGCATTCTCAAGCACACGCCCATGAACAAACCCTGGCCCACCGAAAACGCCATCGCGGTTTCCCAAGAAAGGGCGTCGGTGAGGAACTTGTGCCCCGGTTGCGCGCCCCAATTCGCGGCCAACACTTTCGACGCGCACGTGATGAAGAAGACCTCGGTGACCAGCGCTTTGGGCTTGATGGCGACCATGCCGCCCATGACCGCCAGGATCACGCACGCCCCCGCGATCTTCCCGAAGCCCTGCATCATCGCATCAGGCATCATCATGAACATCGCGCCGATGAACTCGCCGCGGCCGACGAAACGAGACCCCGGGTGCGGCATCTTCCCGCGCGCTTTCTGGATGCCGATGAACAGCATCGCGACGACCACCACGAAAAAGCTGGTGCGCGCGCTGAGGAACCCGTGCGCGGTGTGTACGACGCGGATCAGGGGGTTGGACATCGCGAAGGGGAAACGTGGAAGGGGCGCACGTGTCGGGCGATCAGGGAAGTGATGAGAATTGTTGGGAATCGTGCGCCGAACTTTGCCGAAAAAAAAGGCCGGCGCCGACACTGACAAAATGGCGCGCTTCTTTCGAAGGCTGGCCCAGTTCCCGCTCACGCGGCCGCTTCGCGCGTGCGCATCGCCGCGCGGGTCTTTTTCCCGTCGTCGTGTCCTGCGTGGAACCCCTCTAACGCGCGCGACTCGCGACTTTCGTCGCCCGCGCTCGGACGCGCGATCTCACGCGGCCCTTCGATTCTTTCGCGATCTCGCGTCCGGGAATCGGCGCGTTCAATTTTCGGTAACGCCGCCCCCTTCACGCCCTCACGACCGAGTTCTTCCCGACACCATGCTCAAGCGCAAGCTGAAGCAATGGCTCGGCGAAAACGCGCCGGGCCCTGGCGTGTCGGTGAAGACGGAAACCGAGGTCCCCGGCTGTGCCACCCCCCCGCTCCCGTCCGCATCGGCGGTGAATCGGTACCCGAGCCTGAAAACAAAGCTGCTGGGGCCGAAGATGGAGCCCCAACACGGACATGGGTCTCCTGAATCGAGGAAGGAGAACGGCGCCGGCGACGGCAACGAAGGCGCGTACACATCCCCGTACGCCTCCACCAGCAACCTCGCCGCCGCGGCTGCGTTCGCCACCGGTTTGCCGTGCGGCAAGAAGATGGAAGACTCGGAAAAGTTCAAACCGCAGTCGCCGACGCGATTGGCGCGGATGCAGACATCGGGTGAGGGGTCGGACCGGTGCGAGAGCCCTAAACCAAATAACGCCGGCGCCGGCACCGGCCGGCAGAAGCCCCTGACCCCGAAGCCGTCAAGGGTCAAGCCGTCGCCTTCGAAACCCGCCCGCCCGCAAAACAGCGGCGGGTCGCTTCCCGGGTCGAGCGACGACGCGGGGAGCGACGAGCCGGTTCCCGAAACGGACGAGGAGGTGGCGCGGCGGTTACACCAGGAGTTCAACTGCGCGCCGGTACGGCAATCGCGCGGACGGAACGCCCGCGAGTTCGTCGCTGAACAAGCGACCGACGAAGTGCACGGCACCGATCCCGGAATCCTACCGAGCTGCTGAGCCATGTACTCGTCCTCGCGCACGCGGCGGGTACCGTACGGGTTCATCTGCGGGTACCCCGTCGCCGGCGTGAGTTCCGAGCTGTACGGGTACTACGAAGGCCAGGGAGGCAAGGCTGGCGCGCAAGGCACCGCGGTGGTGGCGGCGATGCGCACGTGGGGCGAGGGCGAAGCCGGCACCGCGGGGGGCACGGAGCTCGGGTTTCCCGTGTGCAAGCGCGGGTTCAAGCCGTTTAGCGAGGATGGCGAACCGCTGTTCGGGTGCGGCAAGCACGGGAAGTCGCGTTTCGCGGCGATGTCTTTGCCGCCCCCCGAAGGCGGCGCGGTGGATGGAAAAACAGGCCTGTATCTGCGACCGGGCTGGGAACCGTTCGACCAGTGGGGGTTTGGCGAGAAACCGCAGGTGTCGGGGACGAGCGAAGAGACGGACGCGAAAGGCGCGGGTGGCGCGGATGAGGACGGCGCCGAGCAAGGCGCGGCGTCGCCGTACCCGAAACCCTCACCCAAACCGCCCAGACCTCCGAAGCGAGGTGTCAAGAAAGGAAAGAGCCGCCTCGCCGTCGCCGCCACGGCGTGATGACGCAAAAAACAAAAAAAATGCACCCCGGGTACGCGCACGTGACGCCGGAGACTCAAAACGCGTTCCTCTGAAAAGAGCCGCGCGAGTCGCGGCTGAAAACGCGGAAACCGAGGGTGCGCGAAAATAGACGACGCGACGTCCACGCACTGTACGATAGACTTTTTATAGTTGCAACCAAAGCACTTATTATACCACTCCCGTGACCGATCAGCACCCGCCTAAGCGCTCTTCTTCTTTTTCTTTTTGGGCGCCTCCTCCGCCGGCGCCGCTTTCTTGTCCTTTTCGGGTTTCTCTTTCGTCTCCGCCGGCTTCGCTTTTTGCTTCGCGTCAGGCGCCGCCGCCTTCGCCTTCGCCTCGGGCGCCTTCGCCTCGGGCGCCTTCGCCTCGGGCGCCTTCCCCGTTCCCGCCCCTCGCTCGGCTTCGAGCTCAGCCTTGGCTTCCGCGAGCATACGCGCGCGCGCGTTCGGTTTCTTGGACGGCTTGGTTTCCGTGGGCTCGTCGTCCACGCCGCGGCCGACGCCGTACCCGTCCCCGCCCGGCTCCTCCCCCGAGTCCGACCCACCCACCCGCGCTTCGTCGTCCTCATCCTTCTCGTCGGCGCCGGCAAAGGAAAGGTCCTCCTTTCCGCTCGCGCCCGGCCCACTGGTGGCGTTCGAGAGCTTCTTGAACTTCGCCACGAAGAACCCGTCCATGTTGTGCACGTGCGGGTAGAACCTTCTCGCTTTGTCCAGGGAGGGGTGGAAGTTCTTGCCCCTGTACGACGTGAAGCCGTTCCGTCCAAACTCCAACCCCGTGTTCACCAGCTTCAGGTCCCGCTTTTTCAAAGCGTAGTCCACCACGGCTTCGTTTTCCTCGACCATCACCGAACACGTGCTGTACACCACGTACCCGCCGGTTTTGCTTGAAGCGTCGCAGCAGTCGATTGCGGCGATTAGGAGTTCCTTCTGAAGGTGCGCGCACTTCGCGATGTCGGCTTCCGATTTCGAAACCTTCACCGAGCTATCCTTCGCGATCACCCCCGTGCCGGAACACGGCGCATCAAGCAACACCCTGTCCACGTACCCCAACACCTTGGGCAACGCCCGGCCGTCGTAGTTACACACGGACGCGTTGGTGCACCCCATTCGTTGCAAGTTAGCCACCAGGGACGAAAGCCGTTTCTTTTGGAACTCGTTCGCGAAAATCATCCCCGTGTTCCTCATCAGCGCGGCGAGGTAGGTCGTTTTGCCACCCGGCGCCGCGGCCATGTCGAGCACGCGTTCGTTTTCCTGCGGCGCCAGCGCCATGCACGGCAAAAACGACGACGCGCTTTGAAGCATGTACTGCCCAGCCATGTACTCCGGGGTGGCGCCGATCGGTACCCGGCTGTCGTACACCAACAAACCCACTTTTGACCACTTGCCAATCGGATCCAGGTTCACCCCGCGGTTGATCAAGGACGCCGCGAGCTCACGCCGGCGGCACTTCAGCGTGTTCGTGCGCAACGTCACCGGCCGCTGCGTTTCGTTCGCCTCAAGAAGCTCCATGGTTTCGCTCACCGAAAACGTATCCAGGAAGTACCGCACGAGGAAGTGGTTGTACCCGTAGTACGTCGCGAGGTCCGCGGTGAGGCGCTCGACGTACTCCCCACGGGACCGGCCGGGTTCCCTTCGCTGTTTGAAATCCCCGAGCACGCGGACGACTTCTTGGATCCGGGACTGGACGTGCTCCAAATTCGGCGGAGCGTCGTCGTCCGAATCCGTACCCTCCAACTCGTACACGTCCTCATCCTGGATGTTGGTTTCAAGCTGCTCAGCGTGCGCGTCCGCTTTTTCCTTGATACGCCGCGCGTCTTCCTTGCGCGCTTTCTTTTCAATAGGGAGCAGCGTCTCCTCGGATTCAGATTCGGATTCAGATTCGTCGTCCTCGTCGTCGTCGTCGTCGTCGTCGTCGTCCAGCCCCGCGAATTCGTCATCCGACGCGTCCTCGTCTTCCTCGTCGAACAAATCGTTTCCCTTTTTGGGAGCTTTATCCATCACGCCTTCCATCGGGTCTTCGTCGTCGTCGTCGTCGTCTTCGTCATCTTCATCATCATCGCTGAAATCGTCATCCTCCAGGGATTCGTCATCCTCGTCCGCCTCGCCCGCGAGCGCTTCGTCGCCCGACAAATCATCATCGTCAGACCCGTCATCGGAAAGATCTTCGTCGTCGCTTTCGCTCTCGGGCTCCGGTTCGGGGTCGCGCTCGCGTTTCTTCTTAGGCTTGAGCCAGGACTTGTTGTCGTCGGAGAACCCTCCCTTTTGTTTCACCGGTAAGGGGGATTTTCCGGAAGACTTGGGGGCCTTGGAAGCGAGGGCGGGGCTTTTCTTTTTGCCTCCTCCAGCCGCCGCCGCCGCCTTTTGCTTGTCGTCGCCGCGCGTGACTCGCTTTCTAGCAGGCGACGGGGTCGTCGCAGGTCGCGTTCCCTTCGGCGCCATGCTCGCACGTGCGAATGAACGACGGGTGCAAACGCGCGGGTCGTTCCGTGGGAGGATACTCCGTCCGCTCGTGCGCCGGCGACTGCCCGAACGACCAAGGGCATCGCACATCAGAGTTTTCTCCATTGTGCTGGTTTTTTGGTGCTGATGAGACCGACACGCGCTACGACTGACTTTTTCAAACGCCAAAAGAAGGACAACGCCGTTTTGATGTTGACCGGCCTCGCCTCTGTCCTCGGTCACTTCCCGGTGCCCGGCCCAGTCGCCCAGTCGCCCGTTTTCCCACGCCTCGCGCGTCGCCGCGTTCCGCCTCTCTCGCACCCCGTCGGCCCCGAACACGAACCATGACCGACTACGATGGCCGCATCAAAAACACAGATCTGCTGAACCTGCGCGATTACGTCACCGCGGAGAGCGGATCGTTGAACCAAGCGGATTCCACCGTGCTCCTGATGTGCACGCACAGCAACCTGAAAGCGCGGTTCATGGAGATCAGGTTCGACCGATACGTACGTGTGTTTTTACTTGCGCGATTTGCAGTGCTGGTTCCGTGGACACCCGCCCCACAGAACACTCCACCCACGACTCTCAACTCGCTTCCCGAACCTTCCCGTGCCGTCTTTTGCGTCTTGCGTGTTTTCGGAAACCCGTCGCGCCGCGCCTGCCGACGACGTCTGTATTGCACCTCTGTCGTGTCACACCCTGACCATGTCTGTTCACACCCGGGGCACGCGCCTTTCCCACACCGCCAAACGCAGATGACCATCGGTAGGGTCAAGGAGAAGCTCATGACGCACGTCGGGAGCAACGTCTCCACCATGCGTTTATCGTTAAAGGACTGGGACGGCGCGCTCGTGGCGCCGATGGCGGACGACTCCAAGCTGTTGGGGTACTACTCCCCCGAAGACGGGTGGACTATTCACATTCACGACATCGATACGCAAAGCGCGTCCGCGTCAGGGTGGCTTGAGGACGTGTCTCTTGTGAAGAAGTACGAGATGAGTGACGAGGAGTACACGAAAAGGGGGGACACGCACAGCACGTACCGCAAATGGAAAAACGAGCAGTTAAAGAAAGACCCTACGTGGTGCGTGGAGAAACACATGGCGGAGAAAAGGGGAGAGGTCTGGGTGCCCCCAAAGGTCATCGAGGACGACGAGCACCAGGCGGACGAGGCGGGCGTGATTGCCGACCAAATAGGCAACCGGTGCGAAGTCAACCCGGGGGGTAAGCGGGGCGAGGTTTTGTTCGTGGGGAAAGTCGCCGGGCTGCCGAAAGGGTGGTGGGTTGGGGTGAAGTTTGACGAACCCGTGGGAAAGAACGACGGCGCGGTTAAAGGCGAGCGGTACTTCACCTGTCCCGACGGGTACGGGTCGTTCCAGAGGCCGGAAAACGTCACGGTCGGGGACTACCCGGATGAAGACGACCCGTTCGGGGAGAGCGAGGATGAAATATAAGGGACGTTAGGGGGATAGCGAAAGGCCTGTTATCTTTGATAGTACCTGTGTACATGACTGACTGATATTTATGACTAAAACGTGTCGCTATAGTACTCATTTATTTGTCCGCGTACGCGCGTCTTCCTCGAGCCACGCATTGATCCCCTCCAGTCCGTCTCGTTCCCGCGAGTCCGCGGTTCCCAGCCAAACCCCAGCGGCTTCGTCGTGGAAATCCAGGGTAACGTCAATCGCGAGCGGCGACGCAGACGCGGGCAAACGACACCGCGCCAACAACGCGCCTCTGGTGAGCTCAAGCGACGCGCGCGCCGACGCCCGCGGAGTGGTCTCTGGACCGCAAACCGGCCCGGGGTCTACTATCGTGAGCTTGCGAAGTGATGGGCACATGTTTACAATTGCCACCAGTGAGTTCGCCACGGCGTTTGCTTCGGTTCCGGTGTTTTCCCCGCCAGGCGGGGAGGTTGAAACGGCGAAGTACAATTCCGCCAAGCGCGGCAGCGACGGCGCGACGTTCGCAAGCAGCGCGTCGAGATCAAACACACTGAGTGGAAATTGCACGCACACCACTTTCAGCGTGCCGGCGCGGTCGCGTAGTGCGTCGCTCCAATCCGCGATGAAACGCGAACGCGCGGTCTCCGTGGAACCTTCCCCGGGTTCCGGGACGGCGGACGCGGGAATGGAAACCGTTTCCAAAAAAGCGCATCGCTTGATAAACGAAAGCGCTTCAAACGCCGGAAGCGTGAAACGCCGGCTTACGTTTACGCAACCCTGGTAGTCCTCCGCGGGTCTGAAATCGCCAAACACGGCGTGGCGCATGGTGGGAAGAGGCCCTACTATCCCGTCGCCGCCGTCGATTTCCAGTGAGGTGAATTTTGGGCACTCCGTGACGGCCAGGTCGCTTAGTTTCGGCGCGAACGCGTTTACTCCGCGAAGCGACGCGCACCGCGCGAACCGAAGTCTTTCCAAATTCGGCACCTGCGCCTGCGTGTCCGGTGACTCTTTGGACCACCAGTTTTTGCCAGTCAGGTCGTCACTGGCTTCGCAAATATCGAGCGCGCGCAGCGCAGGGCAGGCTCTGAAAAACACGCGAACGTCGTCGTCGCTCACGCTCGCCGCACCGCCAACCGCCAAGCGCGTGAGGTTGGGTGTGAACAGCCCGGCGGTGCCGCACGCGCGGGGCACCATTGTACACGCGTGTAGGCCGCGAGTCACGAGCGTTGATACTTCGACTTTGTCCACGGGAATTACCCCGCGCGCCCCAGAGGTGCGCGCGTTTTCGTTCAACCGAGTCGCCCGCGGTTCCACCCACGCCTGGAAAAGCGCCGAACTCGCGTCGGCACAAAACGTAAGCGTCGCGGGGAGCACGGCTCTTATCTTTTTGTCTGACTTTTTGTCTGACTCTGTTGCATCACTCCAGTCCTTCTGCATCCCCCGCGACCACGGCGCGGTGAACACCTGGCCGCCCGCTTCCGCGGGGGGGCACAGCACCAAGCGTTTCAGCCGTCCGGGGCGGTGCCTGGTGACCACCGCCGCGACGATTGCGTCGGCGTGTCCGGGCACGCCGAGCGTGTCGGGCGGCGTGTCTTTCCGGGCGTGCCAAACCTTGGATGACGGGCCGAACATTAAACAAGGAACACACCGCGCGTCGTCGCGAAGCACCTTGCACGCCACGGCCAGGTGCGCGACGCAATCGGCGTCGACGTTTGCGATTACCACGCGAAGCGCGACGCGAGTCGCGCTGTTTTTCTCCTCGTGCTCGAACGAGTTCCCCATTTGACTTGAGGCGACGGCGGTTAAGAACGCGGGTTCTGGACGTTTGGGGTGGACCGACGATGCGCCGACGTCCACGGAAACCGTGCACGAAGACGGCTGCTTAACACTAAGCTAGCTCCTACTAAGCCTCCTTGGAAGACTTGTCCTCCTTGGAAGACGTGGACGACGACCCGAAAGAGAAGATCCAGTCGGTCGCGGCAGCTTTGGACAGGGGGGACTGCTTATACGCATCGCTGGACGTGGTGTACCACATGTGCACCTGCAGCGCGCCCGCCCATGCCAACAGTCCAGTCGCGGCCAGCGCGCGCTTATCCATGTACCGGGGGAGGCTGCGCGGCGGTGAATGGCCGCGTTACCCCGCGCCGAAACAGCGACAGGCACCGACCGACACAACGGCTCGCCCATAAAAATCATTTTTTGGTTCGATTTTCAAAGCAACGACTTTCTAGTAAACAAAATCTGGGAAGCCTCGACGACCAAAGATCACAACGACGCGCACACGATACGCTTCACGATGTCTTCCGACGGAACGCACGGTGATGACGCGCGCAAGAGAAAGCGGGATGAGCGCGAACGCGAAGTTGACGCGGGCGAGGCCATCCCCGACCTTCCCAACCTCATCGTCGTCGAGCACATTCTCAGATCTGAGAATTTCGACGATCCGGCCGATCTCGCACGGCTCCCAGCGGTGAGCCGCGCGATGCGCGACGCGGTGGCGGCGACGGGGCTTCAGCTTAAGGAGCTTACTGAATATCGTGCCGCAGACCTTGGATGTTTAAGCGCGGTGCAGCGCCTGAATCGGGGAGGTCGCCTGCGGCGTCAAGAACGTCTTTGTGAGACAGCGGCGAGGGGTGGCCATCTGGAGGCGTTGAAGGGGTTGCGCGATAACGGCTGCCCGTGGGACTCGAAGACGTGTTGGGCGGCGGCAAGGGGCGGGCACCTCAAGGTGCTGCGGTGGTTGCGCACGAACGGCTGCCCGTGGGACAAAGACACGTGCGCTGGGGCGGCGAGGGGCGGACATCTCGAGTTGCTGCGATGGGCGCACGCGAACGGCTGCAAGTGGGACAGAAAAACGTGCACGAGCGCGGCGGAGGGCGGTCACCTCGAAATTCTGCAGTTGTTGCGCGCTCACGGCTGCCCGTGGGACGAATGGACGGTCCATGGGGCGGCGGAGGGCGGGCACCTTGAGGTGCTGCAGTGGGCGCATGAGAAAGGATGCCCGTGGGGCTCGCCATACACGTGCGCGGCGGCGGCAAGGGGCGGGAACCTCGAGGTGCTGCAATGGGTGCACGCGAACGGATGCCAGTTGGCGCACATAAGCCTTTTCTGCGATTACGCGGCAAGGGGCGGGAGCATCGAGGTCCTGGAGTGGTTGCGCACGAACGGCTGCCCGTGGGACTCCAAGACTTGCAAGTCGGCGGCGGAGGGTGGGCATCTCGAAGTGCTGCAGTGGTTGCGTTCGAACGGCTGCCCGTGGAACGTAGCCACGTGCACGAAGGCGGCGGAGGGCGGGCACCTCGAGTTGCTGCAGTGGGCATGCGCGAACGGCTGCAAATGGGCCGCGTCGACATGCTCGGGGGCGGCAACAGGCGGGAACTTCGAGGTGCTGCAGTGGTTGCGAACAAACGGCTGCCCGTGGGACAAGAAAACGAGCTCGGGGGCGGCAAGCAGCGGGCACCTCGAGATGCTTCAGTGGGCACGCGTGAACGGCTGCCCGTGGGACTCGCGGACGTGTGTGCTCGCGGCGCAGAGAGGGCATGTTGAGCTGCTGAACTGGGCGCGCGCGAACGGGTGCCCAGGGTGATGAGACTAGAACGCGAACTCCGATGACTCCACGACTCGAACTGCTTTACAACCTGCCTTGAATAAAAAAATTGTCTTGAATAAAACAATGTCTACGTATGTCATCGACTATTCGCCTTCACCTCTGCGTCCACCGCTTTTTGTGCGGACGTCGCCCCCCCCCCGTTGCTACCGTTTTTCCCATTCAAGGTGATCCCACCTGTGACACTAACATCATTCACGACATCCGCCCCCGAAACCCCCGCCGCGACGAACGACAACTTTAACGCGAATTCATCCTCGGCGTCGCCCCGTCTTTTCCACTTTTGCGCGTTTAGCAAAAACGGCACCGTCACGAACGCGAAGGCGACCCAACCCCTGGCCCACTGCAGATCCCCCCCGT
>Ga0209502_10000263_pt1 | contig 59249 bp, 77 predicted proteins | sample ArcticOcean_MG_C_10_FD_187442 | JGI IMG/M metagenome (GOLD analysis project Ga0209502, IMG submission 187442) | Marine microbial communities from western Arctic Ocean - ArcticOcean_MG_CB11_90 (SPAdes) (version 2) | ecosystem: Environmental > Aquatic > Marine > Oceanic | place: Arctic Ocean... | reverse complement strand
CAGATGATATTAATGCATGAAAACCAGAGATAGCACCACAAGCTATTGTAATAAAAACAAATGGAAATAAACTACCCCCAAATATTGGTCCTGATCCGTCAGCAAAATTAGTTATAGCTGGCATTTTGATATCAGGTTGTAAAATTGCAATAGCAATAGCTAGAAAAATAATAGTCCCAAGCTTAACGAAAGTTGATAAATAGTCTCGGGGGGCTAAAAGCATCCACACTGGTAAAACTGCAGCAGCAAACCCATAAAGAATAATTGACCATGCCAAAAATAAACCCCCATGATCAAAATAGACTCTTAATGTTTCCGATTTATCAATCTCGCCCCCAATATAAACTGCCAATAATAAAAGTGTTACTCCAATTGCAGTTGCCTCTAAAACTCGACCAGGCCTTATAAAGCGCATGTAAAATCCAATAAACATTGCGATTGGAATAGTTGCTGCTACTGTAGATGTAGCCCATGGGCTATGTTTCATTGCATTTACAACTACGAGACCTAAAACAGATATTAATATAATCATAATTACAAAAGTAGCTATCAATGAAGCTGTTCCTGCAAGTTGACCTAGCTCTTCTTTCGCCATTTGACCTAGAGTCTTACCATTCCTTCTAACGGAAAAAAATAAAATAGTCATATCTTGAACTGCACCACCTAATACAGCCCCCACTAGAATCCATATTGTTCCTGGTAAGTAACCAAATTGTGCCGCAAGTGTGGGTCCGACTAAAGGACCTGGTCCTGCAATTGCTGCAAAATGAGTTCCAAACACAACCCATTTATTAGTTGGAATAAAGTCACGGCCATTATTATTTTTTACGGCAGGTGTCTCTTTAAATTCATCTAAAACTAATACTTTGGCAGCAATCCAAGCACCATAGAACCTATAAGCGACAAGATAAATACATACAGCAGCTGTGATAAACCACAACGCATTAATAGACTCATCTCGACTAAGCGCTATTATAGAGAACGCAACCGCTCCCAATACAGATAAAAATATCCATATTAATTTTGTTTTAATTAAATTAAGCATAAATTAGAAATATATTCTCATATTAATTTTCTTATGGTCTTTGGGCACAAACATAGCAATATTATCAACTATTCTTTGAGTTGACCATAATACAGAAATAGAATCTAAGATGTCATCATCTAGAACCTGATTTTTTTTATATTTACTTCTTACTGATTCAAAAGAAAATCTTGGAAAGAATTTTTTTATTAACTTAATTCTTATTTCTTTTCCAATATCAGTTTTCTTACTTTCTTCAATTACATTCATATCATTCATTGCCATAAAGCTTAATTCTGGATGAACCTCAAAGACCCCCAATTTATTAATTGATTTATTTTCTTGGAATTCTTGAGCCTCTTTAATTTTAGGAAATAAATTCCATGACTGCTTTGAAATACGCTTTCCACATTCCTTAAAATTTATATCGCAAGCATCAATATAGTTTTTAGCTCTTAACGCGTTTAAAGTTGGCGGTGAAAAAATAGTACATGCTCTGTTTCTTAGTAAGGATCTTGCTTCAATTTCAGCGAGCCTTTTCCCTGAATTAGATAACTGTAATGGAATATCTATACCAATGTGAGATAGGTTGCCTTCTTTTAAATGGCTGTCATTTAAATTTTCAATAATTTGAAAGCTTATTGATTTATTTTCTAGAATTTTTGCTGTTATCCAACCAGCTTTACAGCCATCTATACCGATTACACGCGACATTCTTTGTTATACTTTCACTTTATAAAAAATACTATTATGAATTTAATTAATCAATTATAAATATTATGCTGAATAAAAAAATTATATTAGGTGTTACTGGAAGTATAGCTGCATACAAGGCTGCTGAGTTAATTCGCCTTTTAAAGAAATGTGGAGCTGATGTTCAGGTTGTTATGACTAAGTCTGCAAAAGAATTTATTAGTCCACTGACTTTACAAGCTTTGTCAGGAAAGCCTGTACTTGAAAATATATGGGAGCCTTCAGAAGGGAGCGGAATGCAGCACATTAATCTTAGCAGAGAAGCGGATCTAATTTTAATCGCGCCCGCATCAGCAAATTTTATAGCTAAATTGGCTAATGGGTTAGCTGATGACTTATTATCAAACCTTTCTTTAGCAAGAAATTGTCCTTTATTGATAGCCCCAGCAATGAACAAAGAGATGTGGCTTAATAGAGCCACCCAAAGAAATATTAAGCTTATCCACAATGATGATGTTCATATTTCAGGCCCCGAGAATGGTGAGCAGGCTTGCGGTGAAGAGGGCTTTGGTAGATTAATCAATGAAAAAATATTGCTTTTAGATATCAGAAGAGCTATGGGAAATAAAAAATTTTTTAATAAAAGAATTCTTATTTCCTGTGGAGGAACAATAGAAAATATTGATGATGCCAGAGCAATAACCAATTTAAGCTCTGGTCGAATGGGCTTTAATATCGTTGAAGCCGCTTTTACAATGGGTGCTGAAGTTACTCTCATTTATGGGCGAACAGATATACCTGTTCCAGAGGGTGTCAATCAGATTTATGCGCCAAATCATCATGAAATGGAACAGGCAATAATGAAAAGTGCTGCCAATCATGATATTTTCATTAGTGTTGCAGCTATATCAGATTACCTTCCTACCCAAAGAAATGGAAAGATTAAAAAAGATAAAATATTAAAATTAGAGCTAACTAAGAGTACAGACATACTAGCAGCCACAGCATCTAAATTCAGTCATCTTTTTTGTGTTGGTTTTTCAGCCGAAAGTGAAAGTATTATCAAAAATGGACAATTAAAACTTAAAAATAAAAAAGTAGATTTAATTGTTTCAAATTCAATAAATGAATCAATGGGTGAGGATGCAGCAGAAATATATTTAATTGATCCCAAAGAAGTAAAACATATAACAAAGCGAGATAAGGGCGAATTAGCTATAGAAATTATGAATCATGTTTATAAATTAACAACAGAAAAAGGCTATATAAATGAACTTAACAATTGATTATAAAATACTTAACGCAAAAGTAACCAATAATGAGCCAAAATATGCTTCCCAAGGATCTGCAGGTCTGGACCTTAGGGCATGTATAGATAATGTTCACACATTAAATCCAGGGGAAACTTTTTTGATTCCAACCGGAATTTCAATTTATATAAAAGACCCAGGCTATGCTGGAATTATTTTACCTAGATCGGGACTTGGTCATAAGCATGGAATCGTGCTTGGAAACCTTGTTGGTCTAATTGACTCAGACTACCAAGGAGAATTACTAGTTTCTTGTTGGAATCGAAGTGATAAAGTATTTCTAATAAATCCATTAGAGCGGATAGCTCAATTAGTTATCGTACCAATTAATCAGGCGAACTTTAATCTGGTTGATAATTTTCCGGGGTCAGAGCGTGGAGAAGGTGGTTTTGGAAGTACTGGTAAAGCATAAAAAAGACTTGAAAAGACAGGGGTTTATGTGGTCTAATAGGCGTCTTTTTTAGAAATAATCAGAGGTAATAGAAATGACTCGCGAATGTGAAGTAACTGGAAAAAGGCCTGTATCAGGAAATAATGTTTCGCATGCCAAAAACCGTACAAAAAGACGCTTTCTTCCAAATCTACAAAGCCGTAAATTTTGGGTTGAAAGTGAAAACAGATGGATATCAATGCGCATTTCAGCTGCAGCATTAAGAACAATCGATAAATTAGGCATTGATGCAGTAATTGCAAAAATGCGACTAGATGGTAAAAAAGTTTAAGGAATAAAATAATGAGAGAGAAAATAAGACTAAATTCTTCAGCTGGTACAGGTCACTTTTATACGACTACAAAGAATAAGAGAACAACAACAGAAAAAATTGAGCTCATGAAATTCGACCCTAAAGCAAGAAAGCACGTGCTTTATAAAGAAAATAAAATTAAGTAAATATTAATTTTTTTCTGGATTAATGATTTCAATCGTTCTGTAAGGGTAAGGTATTTCAATATTGCTCTCTTGAAATTTACTCCAAATTTCACGATAAATATCGGATTTCAAGCCCCACGAACCTTCCTCAGGGTCGACTATATAAAAAGATAACATTAAATCAATACCACTATCTGCAAATTTCATTAAAAAGACTGAGGGTTCTGGATCGTTTAGAACACGTGATTCATTCCTTGCAGAATTTAACATAATTTCAAATGCCTTATCTACAGAAGATTTATAACTAATTTGAACATCAATAGATATTCTTGATTTCCTATCTGTTAATGTGTGATTAATAATATTCTCAGATATTAATGTCTCATTAGGAATAATTACCTCAATACCATCTAACTTTTTAAGCACTGTATACCTAGAACGAATTACGGTTACAACTCCATAATGTTCACCAATCGACAAAATATCTCCTATATGAATTGATTTATCTAAAAGGATAATGAACCCAGAAATATAATTACTCGCAATCTTTTGCATACCAAACGCTAGACCAACACCAAATGCCCCACCAAATACTGATAAAAATGTAAGGTTCAGACCTAATGAGGATAAAGTGACTATAACTGCTACTGCATACAGTGCGATTCTCATAACTTTACTAATCATTACCCGAGCATTCATATCTAGCTCTTTTACTTTCATTAGTCTATTTTCTATAAACTGTCCAAGTAAGATTGCTGTAAATATTGACAAGCCAATTCCTAGAACAACCTGTATTGCAAGTAATAGAGAAAATTCATGTTCACCAAAATTGAATATTATCTCTTTTAGCTCAATTGCAACTAGAGACAGAATACCGAATAGATTAAGAGCAACAAGCACCCAAACTACAATGGAGATTATATTTTCGAGTGCCTTAATAGATTCAGATGGCTTTATGATGTACCTAATAAGATAAATACTTAGACGAATTACAATCATTGCATTTACTAGGGTAATGGCAATATCCAAAATATTTGTTGGTTGATATTCATTAAGAACAGCATTCGTAATATATAAAATTATTAGCATTACTAATGGGCTAACTATTCTTATTACTCCACTAAAAATAGTTTCTACTTTTTTAACTGACTTGCTAATAAAATATTTTTTTATAGCTTTATTTGAGAAGATTGATATCCCAATTGCACCTAGAACTATGATGAACTGCAGAATGGTATTCCATGATAGAAGAAAGTCAGGTGTTAAGTTGTTTATAAGAAAATCAAATGAATTATTCATATCATCACTATATCAAAACAATGGAAGCTAGGCCGAGAAAAATGAAAAATCCTCCACTATCAGTCATTGCAGTTATTAAGACACTCGAGCCTACTGCAGGATCTCTTCCAAAACGATTCATTACTAGAGGTATCATCACCCCCATTATTGCTGATAGGAGTAAATTTAAAATCATAGCCGCAGTCATCACCATCCCGAGCTTAATATTTCCATATAGAAGGTAAGCAAAGATTCCTACAACTCCCCCCCAAATTATTCCATTTAAAAGAGCAACACCAAGCTCTTTTTTCATTAATCTTTGTAGATTATTAAATGAAACCTGCCCTAATGCTAAGCCCCTAACAATCATTGTGGTAGTTTGATTGCCGGAATTACCACCTATTCCAGCTATTATTGGCATTAATGCAGCAAGAGCAACAACTTTTTCAATTGATCCTTCAAAAACGCCTATCACTCTTGAAGCAACAAAAGCAGTAATTAGATTAATTGCCAGCCATGCCCATCTATTTTTAACTGATTTCCATATTGAAGAAAATAAATCTTCTTCTTCTCTTAAGCCTGCCATTGAAAGTTTATCACTTTCAGCCTCTTCTCTAATATAGTCCACAACAGAATTCACTGATAGTCTACCAACTAATTTATTTTCTTCGTTCACGACAGGAGCAGTAACTAAATCATAACGCTCAAAAGCATCAGAAGCTTCATCAGCTTCATCATAAGGCTTAAATAAAACAACATCTAATGACATAACATCTTTAACTTTTAAATCGAGTTCATTAACTATAATTTTTTTTAATGGCAGTACCCCTAAAATAGAACCCACACGATTAACTACAAATAATTTATCAGTGTGATCGGGTAATTTTCTAAGTTTTCTAAGATACCTTAGCACTACCTCTAGGCTTATATCTTCCCGAATTGGTACAATATCGTAATCCATTAAAGCGCCAACTGTATCTTCGTCATATGATAATGTTGATTGAAGTCGCTCTCTGTTTTGAACATCTAGATTTTCTAATAAATTTTGTAAAACGTCTTCAGGAAGGTCTGCAGCAATATCTGCTATCTCATCAGTATCTAATTGCTCCGCGGCAGCTAATAGCTCAGTATTATCCATATCCGCAATAAGTGTCTGTCTCACTGCATCTGAGACCTCAATTAAAATCTCTCCGTCATTTTCAGACTTGATTAAGTCCCAAATAATTAACCTTTCATCAATAGGAAGTGATTCGAGAATATCTGCAATATCTGCTGCATGAAGATCATTCAATAAGCGCATCAATTTATTCAGACTCTGCTTGTTAACAAGGTTTTTAATTAAATTTTGCTTTGGAATGTCTTGTTTCTCAACTAGCCCATCAACCAATTTATGCTTATCGAGCAAATTCAGTATTTGATTAATAATCTCACTAAGACCTTCTTTTCTTTGATTTTCTGTTTTCATTAGTCTAACTATCTAATTTTAAGTATTCATCAAGATTTATAACATAATTTATTAATTTTTAATTAAAAAAAACCAGCATAAGCTGGCTTTTATTTGGTAGGAACTTATAGCTTATTTTATTTCTTAGCTGCTGCTGGCTTAGCTTCTTTCTTAGCTGCTGCTGGCTTAGCTTCTTTCTTAGCTGCTGCTGGCTTAGCTTCTTTCTTAGCTGCTGCTGGCTTAGCTTCTTTCTTAGCTGCTGCTGGCTTAGCTTCTAATTTAACAGAATCGCTCTTTGGCGCGACGCTATCAGTGGACTCATTGGTCATCAACAACGGTCGATCTACAAGCTCTACATATGCCATTGGAGCATTATCGCCTTTTCTAAAACCACACTTTAAAATGCGAGTATAGCCACCACTTCGTAAGTTATAACGTGGACCAAGTTCACTAAATAATTTACCCACAATCTCACGATCTCGTAAGCGGCTAAAAGCCAATCTTTGATTATGAACTGATGAAATCTTTGCTAATGTAATTAATGGCTCCGCAAATTTCCTCAGCTCCTTAGCTTTGGGTAATGTTGTACGAATAATTTCATGCCTAAGCAACGATGTTGCCATGTTTTTAAACATAGCCTTTCTGTGGCTGCTTGTTCGATTTAATTTTCTATGACTCTTTCCGTGTCGCATTTTTTACTCCAATACTTTAAATTATACTTGCTCAACACCAGCAGGTGGCCAATTTTCAACTTTCATACCTAATGTAAGGCCTTTTGCCGAAAGAATATCTTTAATTTCATTTAATGATTTTCTACCTAAATTCGGTGCTTTTAATAAGTCGCTTTCATTTCTTTGTATAAGATCACCAATATAGTAAATGCTCTCTGCCTTTAAGCAATTAGCTGAGCGAACTGTCAATTCAAGGTCATCTACTGGTCTTAATAAAACAGGGTCTATTACAGGTGGGGGATTTACCTCTACTTCTGTTAATTCGCTTTCTAAATTTGCGAAAACGGATAATTGACCCATCAAAATTCTTGCAGCATCTCGTATAGCTTGCTCTGCATCTACGACACCATTTGTTTCAACATCAAGAATTAGTTTATCTAAATCTGTTCTTTGTTCGACTCGCGCGCTTTCAACAATGTAACTTACCTTATTTATTGGGCTAAATGATGCGTCAATCATTATGTATCCTATCGAACTATCCTCTTGAGGACCTTTCCGTCTTTGCGGAACCGGCTGATAACCTCTTCCCATTTCAACTTTAGCCTCAATATTCAATTTTCCATCTTTATTAAGATGAGCAATTACAAGGTCTGGGTTAACTATTTCAACATCATGGCCTACTTCAAAGTCTCCAGCAGTTACTGGTCCTTCTTCTGTTTTTGATATTTTTATTGTAGCCTCAGTTCCACTATGAATTTTTAACGCTACTTTTTTCAAATTAAGTAATACGTCTACCACGTCCTCTTGAACTCCATCTAGTGTTGAATATTCGTGAACAACACCATCAATCTTAACTTCAGTTATTGAATACCCTGGAATAGAAGATAATAAAACTCTCCTGAGAGCATTACCTAATGTAAATCCAAAGCCTCTTTCCATTGGCTCAAGAACGACTTTTGCTCTTTGTGGGTTTATTACATCAACTTCAACAATTCTTGGCTTCAAATACTCTGTTGGGCTATTGTGCATAGTTTTCCTTTAAATTTAATTCTTAACTTTATTATTTTGAGTAAAGCTCAACAATCAATGACTCATTAATTGTTGCAGGAAGATCATCTCTTACTGGTTTATTTTTGAATACCCCTTTAAATGCTTTAATATCCACTTCTAACCATTCAGGAAATCCTCTTTCTGCTGCCGCTTCTAATGCTGCCTTGATTCTCAACTGAGATTTTGAAGCTTCAGCCACTGTAATTTCATCGCCCGGTGCAACTTGGTATGAAGGAATATTTACTCTCTTTCCGTTAACAAGAATACTATTGTGTTTAACAACTTGTCTTGCTTCAGTTCTTGAGGCAGCAATACCCATTTTGTATACAACGTTATCCAATCTTGATTCTAAAAGTTGGAGTAAGTTTTCGCCTGTAATACCTTTTCTTCGATCTGCTTCAGTATAGTAGCCTCTGAATTGCTTTTCTAAAATTCCATATATTCTTCTAAGCTTCTGTTTTTCTCTTAACTGAACACCATAATCAGAAAGCCTAGACGCTCTTCTTTGTCCATGCTGACCTGGAGGATAATTTCTATTTTCTATAGCACATTTGTCAGTAAAACATTTTTCCCCTTTAAGGAATAATTTTTCACCTTCTCTGCGGCATTGACGACATTTTGGATCAAGATTTCTAGCCAACTTTACTCTCCTATTATTATCTTGTGACTAAGCATTAAATTCTTCGCTTTTTAGGTGGTCTGCAACCATTATGAGGCACAGGTGTTATGTCTTGAATACTTGTAATTTTTAAACCTATTGCATTTAAGGCTCTCACTGACGACTCTCTCCCTGGACCAGGACCTTTAATTCTAACTTCAATATTTTTTACACCAAATTCTTGCGCCGCTTTTCCTGCAGCCTCTGCAGCAACTTGAGCTGCAAATGGAGTACTCTTTCTTGAGCCCTTAAAGCCTGCTCCTCCCGATGTTGCCCATGAAAGTGCGTTACCTTGTCTGTCAGTTATGGTAATGATTGTATTGTTAAAAGAAGCATGAACGTGAGCAATACCCTCTGCTACATTTTTTTTAACCTTCTTTTTAATCCTTACATTTGCTTTTGCCATTACTTATCCTTAATTATTTCCTAATTGCCCGAATTGGACCTTTTCTTGTTCTCGCGTTAGTTTTAGTTCTTTGTCCTCTTACAGGCAGCCCCCTTCTATGGCGAACTCCTCTGTAGCATCCTAAATCCATAAGTCGCTTTATATTCATTGCAACTTCACGACGAAGATCGCCTTCAACCACAACCTTACCAACCTCATCTCTAAGTTTTTCAACATCAGAATCATTAAGGTCTTTTAGCTTCATAGACGACTTAATTCCAACAGCAAGACATATTTTTTGTGCTGTTACTCTTCCAATACCAAATATTGCTGTTAATGCAATCTCGGTATGCTTATTATCTGGTACATTTACACCTGCAATACGGGCCATGAATTACTCCAATTAAAACGGCATTATTTTCAATAAAGCCTTAAATTATAACTATTTTTTACGCACTTAACAATCTTAAAATTAATGGCATGCGCCTTGTCTTTGTTTGTGTCTAGGATCTGTGCAAATTACTCTAACAACACCTCTTCGTCTAATAACTTTACAGTTTCTACATAATGCTTTTACTGATGTTCGTACTCTCATAATAGTTTCCTTTTTTTATCCTGTCTTACTTGGCTCTAAATGTTATCCTTGCTTTGGATAAGTCGTATGGGGTCATTTCAACCGTAACCTTATCACCAGGAAGAATTCGAATGTAATTCATTCTCATTTTTCCTGATATATAACCTAATACTTCATGGCCATTTTCTAATTTAACCTTAAAGGTTGCATTTGGAAGATTTTCAAGCACTTCTCCTTCCATCTCTATGACTTCTTCTTTAGCCATCTATCTAATGCCCCCGGAACCACCACCTTTAAAGTTTGCTTTTTGAAGCATGCCATCATATTGATAAGACATCATTCTTGATTGTACCTGTGTCATAAAGTCCATTGAAACTACAACAATAATTAGAAGTGAGGTCCCCCCAAAATAAAAGGGTGTATTAAACTTCAATATCAGGAATTCAGGTAGCAAACAAACCAAGGTAATATAAATTGCCCCAATAAATGTCAAACGGCCAGCAATAGTGTCAATATATTTTGCTGTTTGTTCGCCGGGTCTAATCCCAGGAACAAACGCACCACTTTTCTTTAAATTATCTGCAGTTTCTACCGGATTAAATGTAATTGCAGTATAAAAGTATGCAAAGAATATTATTGCTGTAGCAAACATTAAAATATAAATTGGTTGGCCTGGTGAAATTGCTGCGCTAATGTCTTTAAGCCAATATAAACTTGTGCTTGAACCAAACCACCCGGCTATAGTGGCAGGAAACAAAATTACACTTGACGCAAAAATTGCAGGGATAACCCCGGCCTGGTTAATTTTTAGAGGTAAAAAAGAAGATTGTCCTCCATATAACTTGTTGCCAACCTGTCGTTTTGCATAATTTATCGTAATTCTTCGCTGCCCTCTCTCAACAAACACTACTAGTGCCGTTACCAAGATAGCTGCTGTAAAAAGAAATAGTACTAAAGGTATTGAAAAAGCACCAGTTTTTGTTAACTGAAGAGTATTACCTAGAGCACTTGGGAGGCCTGCTACAATCCCAGCAAAAATAATCAACGATATACCCTGACCTATCCCACGTTCTGATATTTGCTCTCCTAGCCACACTAAAAACATAGTGCCGCTAACTAATGTAATCATAGATACCAATCTAAACATGAGGCCTGGGTCCATTACTAATCCTGGTTGACCTTCTAGCGCCATCGTTATCCCTAGAGCCTGAAAGGCAGCTAGTGCCACAGTTGCTTGGCGAGTATATTTTGTAATAATTCTCTGTCCGGCTTGCCCTTCTTTTTTAAGCTCTTTCAAATGAGCCGTCATTGATGTCAAAAGAGTCATAATAATTGAAGCAGAAATATAAGGCATAATCCCCAGTGCAAATACTGTAAACCTACTTAATGCACCTCCAGAGAACATATTAAACATACCTAATATGCCATTACTCTGCGACTCAAAAAGCTTCTTCAACTCAAGAGGGTCTATGCCAGGTACAGGAATATGTGCCCCTAATCTAAAGATGATCATAGCTCCAAGCACGAAAAGTAAACGACTCTTAAGGTCACTCATTTTTGCTATAGAACCTAATGTGCTATCTTGAGCCAAATCCTAGACCTCTTTTACTTCCTGAATCTTTCCGCCTGCAGCCTCTATTGCTTGCTTTGCACCTTTGCTTAACTCAACTCCCTGAATAGTGTATTTATTCTTAACTTCACCCGACAGATATACTTTAGCTGTTAGTGATCTCTCTGGAATTAGATTTGCTGCTTTTAGAGCTAAGAGATCAACAATACCTGCTTTTAATTTATTAATCTCACTTGTCCTTACTTTAGCGTTATATGCTTTAGTAAGAGAATTAAATCCTCTTTTAGGCAAGCGTCTTTGAATTGGCATTTGGCCACCTTCAAAACCTACCTTATGGAACCCACCTGAACGAGAATGTTGGCCTTTATGGCCTCTGCCAGCTGTTTTTCCAAATCCAGATCCTATACCACGACCCACTCGTCGAGTATTCTTTTTTGAGCCTTCTGCAGGCTTAATTGTATTTAATCTCATATTAATTCTCTACTTTAAGAAGATAACTTACTGCATTAATCATGCCACGCACTTCCGGAGTATCCTTAAGCTCAACGCTCTGATGCATTTTTCTAAGGCCAAGTCCGACAATGGTTCCTTTGTGAGCTGCTGTTCTTCCAATTACGCTCTTAACTAGGGTTACTTTTACTGTACCTACTTTTTCTTTACTCATAATTACCCTCTGATCTCTTCAACAGTTTTTCCACGTTTTGCTGCAATTTCAGAAGGGCTATTTACTGCTGCCAACCCGTTCAATGTTGCTCTTACAACATTATATGGATTTGCAGATCCGATGCATTTAGCAAGCACATCTGTTATTCCCATAACCTCAAAAATTGCCCTCATAGCTCCACCAGCAATAATTCCAGTACCTTCAGATGCTGGCTGGATAAATACCTTTGCAGCTCCATGCTTTCCTGTAACAGAATGAAAGAGCGTTCCGTTATTTAGATTTACTTTCAACATACCTTTTTTAGCTTCGTCCATAGCTTTCTGGACAGCTAGTGGTACTTCACGCGCCTTTCCTTTTCCCATACCAATTGCCCCATCTCCGTCACCCACTACAGTAAGTGCTGCGAAGCTCATGATACGCCCACCTTTAACAACTTTTGTGACGCGGTTCACTGCAATCATCTTTTCTCTTAAGCCATCTTGGTTTTGTTCTTTTATTATGTCTTTTGCCATTTTTTTTCCTAGTATTTTTTAGAAAGTTAAGCCGTTTTCTCTAGCAGCATCAGCCAATGCCTTAATTCGTCCATGGTATTTATAACCCGACCGATCAAATGCCACTATCTTTACTCCAGCTTTAACAGCTTTTTCTGCAATTCTTTTACCAATTTCTATAGCCGCATCCACATTGCTTCTTGATTTTAATTTTTTCTTTACTTCAGCCTCTAGTGTTGACGCTGTTGCAATTATTTTATTATCATTACCGTCAATAATTTGTGCATAAATATTAGTATTAGACCTAAACACAGTTAGTCTTGTGACATTTAATTCTGCCATCTTTGATCTAGATCTTTTTGCACGACGTAATCTTTGGTTTCCAGCGCTCATAATTTAACCTTTATTGTTTTTTTGCTTCTTTAATTACAACGCGTTCATCGGAATACCGAACACCTTTACCCTTATATGGCTCTGGTGGACGGTAGGCTCTAATTTCGGCAGCAACCTGACCAATCATTTGCTTACTGTTACTTTTTAACACAATCTCTGTTGGGGTTGGTGTTTGTGCCGTCACTCCCTCTGGTAAATTATGAGATACAGGGTGTGAAAAACCTAATTCAAGATTAATTTTACTACCTTGGACTTGTGCTTTGTAACCAACACCTATTAATGTTAATTTTCGCTCAAAACCACTTGTTACACCTATCACCATATTTTGCACTAATGCCCTTACTGTCCCTGACATTGCTTTTGAATGCTTTGTTGGCTTTAGTGCTTTAAATGTTAATACTGTATCTTGTTTACTAATACCAACATCACCTTTTAATTCCTGGCTTAATACGCCCAATGGGCCTTTGGCAGAAACTAATTCACTTGTAATTGTTAGCTCAACATTATCAGGAAGAACTATTGGATTATTTGCAACTCTAGACATAATTTCCCCCTTTATGCCACATAACAAAGCACTTCGCCGCCAATTCCTGCAGCCTTTGCTTTGATATCTGTCATTACACCCTTGGAGGTTGTTAGTATTGCAACCCCAAGCCCATTCATTACCTTAGGAAGATTTTCACTGTCCTTATAAACCCTTAATCCTGGCTTACTAATTCTTTGTATTTTTTCGATAACGGGTTGTCCCGCATAATACTTAAGATCCACATTCAATATTGGCTTGCCTAATACTACAGCGATATTAAAACTCTCAATATATCCTTCGTCTTTCAAAACAGAGGCAATTGCTTGTTTGATTTTTGAACTAGGCATTGAAACAGAGACTTTGTTTCTCATTTGTCCATTTCGAATTCGGGTTAACATATCGGCAATCGGATCACTCATACTCATATTTTTTTCTCCTTTACCAGCTTGCTTTTGTAATACCAGGAACTTCACCGCTCAACATAAGATCGCGAAGCTTACTTCTGGCAATACCAAATTTACTATAAACACCTCTAGGGCGGCCTGTTAACGCGCAACGATTTCTTAGTCTTACTGGGCTAGAATTTTTAGGTAACGCTTGGAGCTTTGATCTCGCTTCCGCCTTTTCTTCACTGGTTGAATTTGCATTTTTTATCACTTCATTTAATGCTAGGCGTTTGCCTTTATATTTTTCAACCATTTTTCGTCGTTTTAATTCACGCTCTGTCATGCATAATTTAGCCATATTTTCTTAACCTCTAAATGGAAAACTGAAAGCAGATAAAAGTGCTTTTGCTTCTTCATCAGTTTTTGCAGTAGTTGTAATAGTAATATTCATTCCCCTTAATGCGTCAATCTTGTCATATTCAATTTCAGGAAAGATTATCTGCTCTTTAATACCCATATTGTAGTTACCTCTACCATCAAATGATTTTGCTGATAAACCCCTAAAATCTCGCTCTCTAGGTATTGCAACATTAATTAATCTATCTAAAAAGGTATACATGTGCGATTTTCGAAGAGTGACTTTACATCCAACAGGATAGTCATCTCTTACTTTAAAGTTTGCTATTGATTTTTTAGCCACAGTCACAATAGGCTTTTGTCCGGCCATTTTTTCCATATCGCCAACAGCACTTTCAAGTACTTTTTTATCTGCTACAGCCTCACCAACACCCATATTAAGTGTTATTTTTGTAATTCGAGGTACCTGCATTGTAGATTTATATTTAAACTGTTCACTTAATTGCTTGATAACAGTCTCATCATAAAATTGTCTAAGTCTAGCCATAATAATTTTCCTAAACGTCTATTGCTTCTTGATTTGATTTATAAATACGTATTTTTTTTCCATCTTTAAGCTCTTTAAAAGTAACTTTGTCTGCTTTTTGCGTAGCATTATTAAAAATGGCAATATTTGAAATATTTAGAGGCATTTCTTTGCTTATCAGGCCACCTTGCTCACCTTTTGCAGGGTTAGGTTTAGTATGCTTTTTTACCATATTTAAGCCTTCAACCATCACACGACTATTCTCCAAGAGTCCTAGAACAACCCCTTGTTTTCCTTTATCTTTACCGGTCTGGATAATTACCTTATCGCCTTTACGAATTTTATTCATTCGTCTACTCCTAAATAACTTCTGGGGCTAATGAAACGATTTTCATAAATCGCTCTGTTCTTAATTCACGAGTTACTGGACCAAATATTCGAGTACCAATAGGCTCATATTTACTATTAAGTAATACTGCAGCATTACTGTCGAACTTAATTAATGAGCCATCAGGTCGACGAACACCCTTAGCTGTTCTAACGACGACAGCATCATAAACCTCACCTTTTTTAACACGACCGCGAGGAGCTGCATCTTTGATGGTAACTTTAATAATGTCACCAACACTTGCGTAGCGTCTCCTTGATCCACCAAGAACTTTAATACACATAACAGAACGTGCACCAGTGTTATCGGCAACTTCTAATCTTGACTGCATTTGTATCATGAATAATTCTCCAACTTAATCCGCTTTAATTAATCTCAGCCTAATACGGCATACCGCCACGGTCAGTATTGGGGCGCTAGCTATATTATTACGAGCGCCAAAAAGAGCAGCATTATATGTTATTTAACAAAATAGCTCAAGTTCTGAACTAATTAATATTTTGCGCTTTTGAAACGACCTTTGTTACAACCCATGATTTGTTTTTTGATATAGGTTTATGCTCTGTGATCTCTACGACATCACCTTCACCAATCTCATTTTTTTCATCATGTGCATGAAACTTATTAGACAACTTCATAACCTTACCAATCAACGCATGTTTAACTAATCTTTCGACTAATACTGTTATAGTTTTGTCCATTTTATTACTAACCACTTTTCCGGTTAATGTTCTAATTACTTTTTGTTTTTCAGTCATTATGCTTGGCTCACTTTTTCTGCAAGAACTGTCTTAACTCTTGCAATGTCTTTTTTAATTTTTCCCAGCTGGTCAGTTTTATTTGTTTGCTGCGTAGTAACCTGCATTCGAGCTGAAAACTGAGACTTTCTTAAATCGATTAATTCCTTTCCCAACTCTTCCGTACTTTTTTTTCTTAAATCAGTAGCTTTCATAATTATCCTTTATCCACCAACATGTCTTGTAACAAAAGAGGTTAGAAGAGGGAGTTTGGCCGCAGCTAAACGAAATGCTTCTCTTGCATCTTCTTCTGATACGCCATCCATCTCATATAACATTTTTCCAGGCTGGATTTCAGCAACGTAAAATTCCACGCTACCCTTACCCTTACCCATTCTGACTTCAGCAGGTTTTTTAGTGATTGGCTTGTCTGGAAAAATTCTAATCCAAATACGTCCGCCCCTTTTAATATGTCTCGTCATTACTCGTCTTGCTGCTTCAATCTGTCTGGCTGTAATTCTGCCACGGCCCAAAGCCTTTAGCCCAAAATCACCAAAACTTACTTTATTGCCAGTTAAAGCAAGGCCAGTATTTCTTCCTTTATGTTGCTTTCTAAATTTTTGTCTAGCAGGTTGTAACATTTTTATGCCTCATCTTTCTTAGATTCTTCGGTTGCTTTTACTTCCGGAGTTTCTGTTTCTTTAGTTTTCTTAACTGCAACTTTTACTGTCTTTTTCTCTACAGGTTCAGCTTTTTTAGTTGCCGCTTTTACTGTCTTTTTCTCTACAGGTTCAGCTTTTTTAGTTGCCGCTTTTACTGTCTTCTTAGCTGCTACATCAGGCTCTATTGAATCCTCTTGTTTAGCACTGCTTAATTTTGTAGGATCTTCAAATATTTCACCCTTAAAAATCCATACCTTAATACCGATGATTCCATAAGTTGTTTGTGCTCTAGCAGTTCCATAATCAATATCCGCTCTTAGTGTATGGAGAGGAACTCTTCCTTCTCTATACCATTCAGACCTTGCAATTTCGATACCATTAAGTCGTCCAGAGCTCATGATTTTTATGCCCTGAGCTCCAAGACGCATAGCATTCTGCATTGCTCTTTTCATAGCCCTTCTAAACATAACTCTCTTTTCCAATTGCTGAGCTATACTTTGTGCAATTAATGTAGCGTCTATTTCTGGTTTACGAACTTCCTCTATATTTAACTGAACTGGAATACCCATCAACCCTTGTAAGCTTGCGCGAAGCACTTCGATATCTTCACCTTTTTTACCAATAACTATGCCCGGCCTTGCAGTATAGATAGTTATTTTTGCATTTTTTGCTGGTCTTTCAATAACAATCCTACTTACAGCAGCATTAACTAATTTTTTATTTAAAAATGCTCTTACCTTAATGTCATTTTGTAATAAGACTGGAAAGTCTTTTGAATTAGCAAACCATCTAGATGACCAATTTTTGGTCACTGCTAAACGGAAACCGATTGGATTTATTTTTTGTCCCATAATTATCTCTTTAGTTTCCTACGGTCACGGTAATGTGACAGGTTGGTTTCATAATTTTTCCTGTTCGACCTTTTGCTCGAGCACGAATACGTTTTAAGATTGTTCCTTTATCTACATAAATAGTTTTGATCTTCAATTCATCTATATCAGCACTATTGTTATGCTCTGCATTTGCAATTGCAGATTCGACTACTTTCTTAATAATTTCAGCGCCTTTCTTTGGGCAAAAATTAAGGATATTCAGAGCATTATCTACTTTCTTTCCACGAACCATATCTGCTACTAATCTTGCTTTTTGTGGTGAAAGTCTAACGCCTTTTAGAATTGCTGAAACTTCGATAGCCATAATTATTTCGCCTTCCTGTCAGCGGAGTGACCTTTAAATGTTCTAGTAAGTGCAAACTCACCTAATTTATGTCCAACCATATTATCAACAATAAGAACAGGTACGTGTTGCCGCCCATTATGCACTGCAATTGTTAGGCCAATAAAATTAGGCAGTATCGTTGAGCGTCTAGACCATGTTTTAATTGGTTTACGATCTCTTGTCTCTGATGCTACTTCAACTTTTTTTGCTAAGTGAGCATCAACGAATGGACCTTTTTTTACTGAACGTGACATATTTATTTACCTTTTATTTGATGGTCGACGACTGATTCGCATATTATCAGTACGTTTGTTATTTCTTGTTCGATAGCCTTTAGTAGGAACTCCCCATGGACTGACTGGATGTCTACCGCCTGATGATCTTCCTTCACCACCACCGTGTGGGTGATCTACTGGATTCATGACAACACCCCTAACTGTCGGCCGTACACCTCTCCACCTCATTGCACCTGCTTTACCAATTGATCTCAAAGAATGTTCGTCGTTACCAACAGCGCCAAGTGTAGCCTTACAATCTATATGTACTTTTCTTATCTCACCTGATCTTAATCTTAGCTGAGCATAGTCACCTTCTCTAGCAACGAGCTGAACTGAGGTCCCTGCTGATCGAGCCATTTGAGCTCCTTTTCCAGGCCTCATTTCTACGCAATGGATAGTACTTCCTACAGGTATGCTTTTAAGTGGCATAGCATTACCAGTCTTAAATGGTGCTTCTAAACCACTTAGTAATTTTTCGCCAGCTGCTACTCCTTTAGGAGCAATAATATATGTTCTTTCTCCGTCTGCATAACAAAGTAAAGCTAAATGTGCTGACCTATTTGGGTCATATTCTATTCTCTCAACTGTTGCAGGGATACCATCTTTATTTCTTTTAAAATCAACTAGACGGATATGCTGTTTATGACCACCACCTTGATGCCTTACCGTTATTCGACCATGATGATTCCGTCCCGAACCACGAATTTTTTTTACTAATAGTGGTGCATGGGGCTTACCTTTGTGTAAACCTTCAGTAACTACCTTTTGGAGTCCTCGTCTACCAGGTGAGGTTGGTTTTACTTTTATAATTGCCATCTATTTTTCCTTATTCACCTGTAAAGTTAATTTCTTGACCGGGCTTTAAGCTAACATATGCTTTTTTCCAATCATTTCTTCTGCCCATAGTTTTACCAGATCTTTTTGTTTTTCCATTTACATTTAACAAATTCACTGCCGTAACATCTACTTTAAACATTGTTTCAATTGCTATCTTAATACCAGCCTTAGTTGCATCTTTTGTAACTTTAAAAGTAACTTGGTTGTATTTGTCAGCAACCATTGTTGCTTTTTCTGTAATTTGAGGACCTAAGATTGATCGCAATGATTTATCTGTCATTTTGATATTTTCACTCATCCAAACATCTCCTCAAGTTGTTTTACAGCTTCAGTCGTAGCTATTACTTTCGGAAAATGAACTAAACTTACTGGATCAGCAAACCTTGCCTCTACAACTAATGCGTTTGTTAGGTTTCTTGACGAGAGGTATAAATTCTCATCAAATGTATCAACAAGAATAAGTACTCTTTCTGTAATACCTAATAACTTCATCTTCTCTATAAATTGTTTTGTTTTTGGCGTTTCAACCTTGAATTCTTCAATAATAGATAGGCGGTCCTGCCTCACTAATTCCGACAAGATAGATTTCATTCCTGCGCGATATGCTTTTTTATTAATTTTTTGATTGAAGTTTTCGTCTGGTCTATTTGGGAATGCACGACCACCTCCACGCCTAATAGGGCTTGAAGTCATACCTGCTCGTGCGTTACCTGTGCCTTTTTGGTTATATGGTTTTTTTGTGCTGTGATGTACTTCCGCTCTTGTTTTTTGAGATCTTGTTCCTGAACGACCATTAGAATTATATGATGAAACTAATTGGTGAATCAAAGCTTCATTAAAATCTATACCAAATGTAGCGTCAGAAGCTGAAATAGTCTTCGCAGAGACTTTTCCTTTTTTATCTAGGACTTTAAATTCCATTATGCGACGCCCTCCACTTTAACTGCTGGCTTGATTTCAACGTCTGATCCTTTTGATCCTGGAATAGCGCCTTTAATTAAGATTAGGTTTCTTGCAGTATCAATACGCACTACTTCTAAATTTTGTGTTGTTCTTTGTTTTGAGCCTAATTGCCCGCTCATTTTTTTTCCTGGGAAAACTCTACCTGGATCCTGGCATTGGCCAGTTGACCCTAATGAATTATGAGATACAGAAACACCATGACTTGCTCGTTGTGACTTAAAATGATGTCTTTTTTGTGCACCAGAAAAGCCTTTACCAATTGTCGTACCTGTTACATCAACTTTTTGACCTGTTGTAAACAAATCAACTGAGATTGATGATGCAATTGCATGGTTTGCTAATTCGGCTTCAGTAACTCTGAATTCACCTAGTCCACGTCCCGCCTCAACACCAGCCTTAGCATAGTGTCCTTTAACCGCCTTAGTTAGGGTTTTAGGTTTAGCTTGACCATAAGCAACTTGCAGGCCTGAATAGCCGTCTGTGTCAATAGTTTTGATCTGTGTCACGCGGTTTGGAACTACCTCAAGAACAGTTACTGGAATGCTTGCGCCTTCATCAGTAAAAATTCTGGTCATTCCGACCTTGCGACCAATAAGCCCTAAGCTCATGATCTTTCCTTTATTATTATATTAGTTACAAAACTGATTACAATTGATCAGTCTCTTAAAAGAGCGCTATTATATACAACGCTCAAGTTTTTTACAACTTTATTTCTACGTCCACACCTGCTGGAAGATCTAATTTCATTAGTGCATCTACTGTTTTATCTGTTGGATCTAATATATCCATTAATCGTTGATGAGTACGCATTTCAAATTGATCTCTAGAAGTTTTATAAACATGAGGTGATCTCAATAGGTCAAATCTCTCAATTCTAGTTGGTAATGGGACTGGTCCCTTAACTACAGCACCTGTTCTTTTAGCTGTATCAACAATTTCTTGTGCTGATTGATCGATTAATTTGTAATCAAAAGCTTTTAATCGAATTCTTATTTTCTGACTTACCATTTTTTATTCCTCTAAAGAGCGAGCACCCATCTCAGGGTGCTTTTTTATTTTTATAAAGTACTACTCAACAATCTTAACAACAACACCTGAACCAACTGTACGCCCACCTTCACGAATTGCAAAGCGTAAACCTTCTTCCATCGCAATAGGAGCAATCAATGTTGCTGTGATTGATACGTTATCACCAGGCATTACCATTTCTGTACCCTCAGGCAAATCAACTGCGCCTGTAACATCTGTTGTTCTAAAATAGAACTGCGGACGATATCCGTTGAAGAATGGAGTATGTCGGCCACCTTCATCTTTACTTAGGCAATAAATTTCTGCTGTAAATTTCGTATGTGGCTTGATTGATCCTGGCTTACATAAAACCTGGCCACGCTCAACATCTTCGCGAGCTGTTCCACGCAGCAACACTCCTACATTGTCGCCTGCTTGACCTTGATCAAGTAATTTACGGAACATTTCAACACCTGTACAAATTGTTTTTACCGTATCTTTTAAGCCAACAATTTCAATTTCTTCGTTAATTTTAACAACACCACGTTCGATTCTTCCCGTTACCACTGTTCCACGGCCTGATATCGAGAATACGTCTTCCACTGGCATTAAGAATGTACCTTCAATTGCACGTTTTGGCTCAGGAATGTAGCTATCTAGCGCTTCTGCTAATTTTAAAATTGCTGGTTCACCAATATCCGAAGTATCACCTTCTAATGCTTTAAGTGCTGAGCCCATAATGATCGGAATATCATCCCCTGGGAAATCATATTTACTAAGAAGTTCACGCACTTCCATTTCAACTAGCTCTAATAGTTCTTTGTCATCCACCATGTCTGCTTTATTTAAAAATACAACAATGTATGGAACACCAACCTGACGGGATAATAAGATATGTTCACGTGTCTGAGGCATTGGTCCATCAGCAGCAGAACAGACTAGGATTGCCCCATCCATTTGAGCAGCGCCAGTAATCATGTTTTTCACATAATCAGCATGGCCTGGACAATCGACATGAGCATAGTGACGTTTCTCTGTCTCATATTCCACATGTGAAGTATTAATCGTTATACCACGTGCTTTTTCTTCTGGTGCTGAATCAATTTCAGCAAAGTTTCTTGCATCGCCACCGAACTTTTTAGTAAGTACAGTTGAGATTGCAGCTGTTAATGTTGTTTTACCATGATCGACGTGACCAATTGTGCCTACGTTGACATGCGGTTTGTTACGTTCAAATTTACCTTTAGCCATACTATTTCTCCTTAATTTATTCCGTAATTAAATTACTGTTTATTAATCACTGCATCGGCAACGTTTCTTGGCGCTTCAGCGTAATGTTTAAATTCCATCGAGTATGTTGCTCGACCTTGTGATAACGATCTAACCACAGTGGAATAACCAAACATTTCCGCAAGTGGTACTTCACATCGTATTACTTTTATTCCTGCATTATCTTCCATACCCTGAACAATACCTCTTCGTGATGATAGGTCTCCCATTACATCTCCCATGTATTCCTCAGGTGTTTCAACTTCAACAAACATCATTGGCTCTAATATTATCGGATCTGCTTTCTTACAGCCATCTTTAAAAGCAAATGAAGCTGCCATTTTAAATGCATTTTCATTAGAGTCAACATCATGATATGAGCCATCAAATAACGTTACTTTAACATCTTCTATTGGGTAGCCTGCTAAAACACCTGCGGTAATCGTTTCTTTTAGGCCTTTATCAACAGCTGGAATAAATTCTCTGGGTACACTACCCCCTTTAATAGAGTCAATAAACTCGTAACCTTTACCAGTCTCATTAGGTTCAATCTTAAGCCATACATGGCCATACTGCCCTTTACCACCAGACTGCTTTACAAACTTACCTTCTTGTTCAACAGATTTTTTTATTGCTTCCCTGTAAGCAACTTGAGGGGCGCCAATATCTGCCTCAACAGCAAATTCTCTTCTCATACGGTCAACTAAAATTTCTAAATGCAACTCACCCATACCTGAAATAATTGTTTGGTTAGTCTCAATGTCTGTTTTGACTCTAAATGATGGATCTTCTTGAGATAAACGACCTAAAGCAATGCCCATTTTTTCTTGGTCTGCTTTTGTTTTAGGTTCTACAGCTACATGAATTACAGGCTCTGGAAAAATCATACGCTCAAGAATCATTGGGCTTTTGATATCACAAATTGTATCGCCTGTCGTAACGTCTTTTAAACCAACTGCAGCGGCGATATCACCAGCTCTAACTTCTTTTAATTCTTCACGATTATTTGCGTGCATCTGCAAGATGCGTCCTATACGCTCTTTTTTTCCTTTAATTGGGTTATAAATAGTATCTCCAGCTTTAACAACTCCAGAATAAACCCTAAAGAAAATAAGTTGGCCTACAAATGGATCTGTCATAATCTTAAATCCAAGTGCAGCAAAAGGCTCTTCATCGGAAGCGCTACACACCATAGGCTTACCTGACTCGTCCTCACCTTTTGTTTCACCGACATCTATAGGAGAAGGCATCAATTCAATTACAGAATCCAACATTGCCTGAACGCCTTTATTTTTAAATGCTGAGCCACAAAGCATTGGTACAATTTCACTAGCCAAAGTTCTAATTCGAAGCCCTGTTTTAATTTCTTCTTCAGAAAGCTCACCCGTTTCAAGGTATTTATTCATCAATTCTTCGTTAGCCTCAGCAGCATTTTCAAGCATGTTATCTCGCCATTTTTGACACACTTCTTTTAGGTCATCCGGAATATCAATATACTCGAAGGCGATACCATGATTCTCTTCTTCCCAGAGAATTGCTTTCATTTTTACTAAATCTACCACACCCTTAAATGTTTCGGAGGCACCAATAGGGACTTGAATTGGGACAGGATTAGCTTTAAGTCTTGACTTCATTTGATCATAGACCTTAAAGAAATCCGCGCCCTGTCGATCCATTTTATTTACAAAAGCTAAACGGGGAACTTTATACTTATTTGCTTGGCGCCAGACAGTTTCAGATTGTGGCTGAACACCACCCACCGCACAATAAACCATACATGCACCATCTAAAACGCGCATGGACCGTTCTACTTCAATCGTGAAATCAACGTGCCCTGGTGTATCAATAATATTAATTCTATGCTGATCAAATTGCTTTGCCATACCCGACCAAAAACAAGTTGTTGCAGCTGAGGTAATTGTAATTCCTCTTTCCTGTTCCTGCTCCATCCAATCCATAGTAGCGGCGCCATCATGAACTTCACCAATCTTATGGTTTACACCTGTATAAAGAAGGATACGTTCAGTTGTTGTTGTTTTACCGGCATCAATGTGTGCACTGATTCCAATATTTCTATAACGTTCAATAGGAGTTTGACGAGCCACTTTTTAATTAACCTTTTACAAAAATTTAGAAACGGAAATGAGAAAATGCTTTATTTGCTTCTGCCATACGATGAACTTCTTCTCTTTTCTTCATCGCTGATCCTTTACTTTCAGAAGCTTCCATAAGCTCAGCAGCAAGCCTTAAGTCCATTGACTTTTCACCGCGTTTTCTCGCAGCATCTCTTAACCATCGCATTGCCAGAGCTGATCGCCTTGATGGTCTTACTTCGACTGGAACCTGATAATTTGCACCACCAACCCTTCTGCTTTTTACCTCAACAACAGGTCTTAGATTATCAATTGCAAGACTAAAAACCTCAATAGGGTCTTTTCCACTTTTAGTCTGGATTTGATCAAAAGCACCATAAATAATTCGCTCAGCTACCGACTTTTTACCGCTAGTCATTAGTACATTAACGAATTTAGAAACCTCTTGGCTTCCAAATTTTGGATCTTGCAGAATATCTCTTTTTGGAACTTCTCTACGTCTAGGCATATCTAATAACCTCTTTTAAATTAAGCTTCTTTTGGGCGTTTTGCGCCATATTTTGATCGACCCTGTCTTCTGTCTTTTACACCAGAAGTATCTAGGCTACCTCGTACCATATGATAACGAACACCAGGTAAATCTTTAACACGTCCTCCGCGAAGTAAAACAACCGAATGCTCTTGTAAGTTATGGCCTTCGCCACCAATATAACTAATAACTTCATAACCTGTTGTCAGCCTAACCTTAGCAACTTTACGAAGTGCCGAGTTCGGCTTTTTCGGCGTTGTAGTATAAACACGAGTACAAACTCCTCTTTTTTGTGGAGATGCTTCTAATGCTGGCACTTTACTTTTCTCTACAACTCTTTTTCTAGGTTTACGAATTAACTGGTTAGCTGTGGGCATTGCCTATCCTTAAAAATTTATATTGTCTAAAATTCTCTGCTTTTTTCAAGTCAATATACTTGAAAAAGGCGAGAATTGTATTTTGGTTCTATCATATTGTCAACTCTAATTACTCAGTTGGTTCTTTAACCTGAGAGTTATCCCCCTCAATATCTTGAGGAATGTTATTTTCCTCTAGTTTTTCAGATGAATTAATGCTAAATGCTGCTTCTGCATTCTCAAGATTTGTCATGTCTTTTTCAGTGCTCTTAGGAAGAGATTTTAATCTTGCGGCCTCTTTCCTATTTAAATGATAAGCCATTCCAGATCCTGCAGGAATCAAGCGACCAACAATAACATTTTCTTTGAGACCCCTTAATTGATCGCGTTTTCCTAAAATTGCAGCCTCTGTTAAAACTCGAGTAGTTTCTTGGAATGACGCTGCAGAAATAAATGAATCTGTAGCTAATGATGCTTTGGTAATTCCCTTCAGTACATAATCATATTCTGCTGGAGCTTTATTCTCTGCAACAACCTCTTCATTCATGGTTAAAACTTCTGCGCGTTCAACTTCCTCGCCCGGAATAAATGCTGTATCTCCACGACTTTTGATTCTAACTCTTCTAAGCATCTGCCTAACAATAACTTCGATATGTTTGTCATTTATTTTCACACCTTGAAGTCTATATACATCCTGTACCTCATCGATAATATACCTCGCTAGTGCTTCACGACCTTGAAGTCTTAAGATGTCTGCTGGATCTGCAGGACCATCTACAATTGTTTCGCCTTGTGTCACAACCTGGCCATCATGAGCAGTTACATGCTTGTCTTTAGGTATTAGGAATTCCTTAGCTTCGCCATCCTCATTCGTAATTACTAAGCGTTGTTTTCCTTTTGTATCTTTACCAAAAGACACCGTCCCAGTATTTTCTGCCAATATACCGGCATCTTTAGGAGAGCGGGCTTCAAAAAGTTCTGCAACTCGTGGAAGACCACCTGTGATGTCTCTTGTCTTCGACGATTCTTGTGGAATTCTTGCAAGAATATCGCCTACTTTAACTTCCTGATTATCGGCTACCGTAATAATGTAACTCAATTGGAAAGTCACATTAACAGAGTTTTCTGAGCCCTCTAATTTAACTTCTTCGCCTTTTTCATCTAAAAGTTTAATTTGTGGTCTAGTTCCTTTTGACTGAGTTGCTTTTGCTTTTGACTCAATTACAACTAATGTTGATAAGCCTGTAACATCGTCAATTTGTTTAGCAACAGTAATACCTTCTTCAACGTTCTCGAATCTGACTTTACCTGCATATTCAGAAATAATTGGTCGGGTATGAGGATCCCATGTTGCCATAACGCTTCCGGCCTTAATTTTTGAACCATCATTCACAGATAATGTTGCTCCATAAGGAACTTTATGTCGCTCTCTTTCTCTGCCAGAATCATCTTCAATTAAAAACTCACCATTTCTCGATATAGCTATCTTTTCTTTTCTTGCGTTAGTTACATAGCGCATTGTTGATGTAAATCGAACTGTACCTGAGGATTTTCCTTCAATCTGACTTACTGATGCAGCTCTTGATACAGCACCGCCAATATGGAATGTTCTCATTGTTAATTGAGTTCCAGGTTCACCAATTGATTGTGCAGCAATAACACCTACTGCCTCACCTTGATTAATAATATTTCCTCTACCAAGATCTCGCCCATAACATTTAGCACAAATTCCATATCGAGTTGCGCATGTAAGGGCTGTTCTAACTTTTACTTCATCAATACCAAGGGCTTCAATTATCTCAACTTCATCCTCACTAAACAATGTTCCCTGTGGATACAAAACTTCTTGGCTATCTGGATGAATTACGTCCAATGCATTAACACGACCTAGAATACGATCACCTAAGGGTTCAACAACTTCACCACCTTTTACAAGTGCTTTTGTTACCAAACCATCCTCAGTTCCACAATCGTGTTCTGTAACCACTAGATCTTGAGTTACATCAACCAAGCGACGAGTTAAATATCCAGAGTTTGCTGTCTTCAAAGCAGTATCAGCTAAACCTTTTCGAGCTCCGTGGGTTGATATAAAGTATTGCAATACATTTAGGCCATCTCTAAAGTTTGCCTTAATAGGAGTTTCGATGATTGATCCATCTGGTCTAGCCATTAAACCCCTCATTCCGGCAAGCTGACGCACCTGCGCAGCTGATCCACGTGCACCTGAGTCTGCCATCATATAAATTGCGTTGAATGACTCTTGAGTGATTGCATTTCCATTTTCATCCTTAAGAGCTTTTCCATCCTGATCAAACACTGGCTCTACTTTTAGTTTACTCATCATTGCGTCAGCAATTTTATCTCCTGCACGACCCCAGATATCGACTACTTTGTTATATCTTTCTCCTTGAGTCACTAAACCTGATGAATATTGATTCTCAATTTCTTGAACTTCTGCATCAGCATCAGCTATTAATTGAACTTTTTCTGTTGGTACTAACATATCGTGAACGCTTACAGACATGCCTGCTTTTGTCGCAAATGAGAACCCTGTATACATAAGTTGGTCAGCAAGAATAACTGTATCCTTAATACCCAACCTTCTAAATGACACATTAATAAGCTTTGAAATCTCTTTCTTTTTCATAGATTTATTAATATTGTCAAAAGATAATCCTGCTGGAAGAATCTCAGATAATAAGGCACGGCCAACCGTAGTTTCATAACGTTTAATTTTTACTGTCTTACTATTATCAAAATTAATTTCATATTCTTTAATTCTAACTGTTACTTTTGCATGAAGATCTACAGCTCCTTGATCATATGCACGTCTTGCCTCATCAATATCAGAGAACTTCATGCCTTCACCTTTAGCTGCAGTTTTTTCTCTTGTCATATAATAAAGACCAAGAACAATATCTTGTGATGGGACAATAATTGGCTCTCCATTTGCTGGCGACAACACATTATTGGAAGCCAACATTAATGTTCTTGCTTCCATTTGTGCTTCAAGTGAAAGAGGAACATGCACAGCCATTTGATCACCATCAAAATCTGCATTAAATGCTGCACAAACTAGCGGATGTAACTGAATAGCCTTACCTTCGATCAACACAGGCTCGAATGCTTGAATGCCCAATCGATGAAGAGTTGGAGCTCGATTCAATAAGACTGGATGCTCACGAATTACGTCTTCAAGAATATCCCAAACCTCTGGACCTTCCTCTTCCACTTTCTTTTTGGCTGCCTTAATCGTTGTGGCTAAACCTAATAATTCAAGTTTATTAAAAATAAATGGCTTAAATAATTCAAGAGCCATTTTCTTTGGTAATCCACATTGATGAAGCTTTAATTGTGGCCCCGTAACAATAACTGAACGACCTGAATAATCGACGCGCTTACCCAATAAATTCTGCCTAAATCGACCTCCCTTGCCTTTAATCATGTCAGCTAACGATTTCAGAGGACGCTTATTAGCTCCCGTCATCACCTTGCCACGACGACCATTGTCAAGAAGAGAGTCTACAGACTCTTGAAGCATTCTCTTTTCATTCTTAACAATAATTTCTGGAGCTCTTAAATCTAATAGTCGGCGTAATCTATTATTTCTGTTGATAACTCTTCTGTACAGATCATTAAGGTCAGATGTAGCAAATCTACCACCATCAAGAGGTACAAGTGGCCTTAGTTCTGGAGGTAATACTGGAAGTATATCTAATATCATCCATTCAGGCTTAATGCCAGATTTCTGAAAAGCCTCCAACACTTTAAGTCGTTTTGCAATTTTCTTTATTTTTGCATCAGATCCTGTTGCTGCTAATTCATCTCTGAGTGTTAATATCTCAGAGGATATATTTAATGAGCGAAGTAATTCCTTAACTCCCTCAGCACCCATGACCGCATTGAATTCATCACCAAATTCTTCAGTTTTTGCTAAATAATCATCTTCAGTTAAAAGTTGACCTCGCGTTAATGGAGTCATACCTGGATCTATAACCATGTAAGCTTCAAAATATAAAACTCTTTCAATATCACGAAGCGCTATATCCAAAACCATGCCTAATCTACTAGGGAGGCTCTTAAGAAACCATATATGCGCCACAGGACTAGCTAAATCAATGTGCCCCATTCGCTCTCTTCTAACTTTGGATAGGGTTACTTCAACTCCACATTTCTCACAAATAACACCCCTATGTTTAAGTCTTTTATATTTACCACATAAACATTCATAATCTTTAACTGGGCCAAAAATTTTAGCACAGAACAAACCATCTCGTTCAGGCTTAAATGTTCTGTAGTTTATTGTTTCAGGCTTCTTTACTTCACCAAAAGACCAAGATCTTATCTTTTCTGGAGAAGCTAAAGCAATTTTAATGGCGTCAAACTCTTCAGCTTGAGTGGTCTGTCTAAAAAGGTCTAATAATGCTTTCATGTCCTATCTCCTAGTTTCTATCAAGGTCAATATCAATTGCTAATGAACGAATTTCTTTAGTGAGTACGTTAAATGACTCTGGCATACCAGCATCAATTTTGTGCTCACCTTTAACAATGTTTTCATATACTTTCGTTCTTCCGATTACGTCATCCGACTTAACAGTAAGCATTTCCTGTAGCGTATAAGATGCGCCATAAGCCTCTAGTGCCCATACCTCCATCTCTCCAAATCTTTGTCCGCCAAATTGTGCTTTGCCGCCCAGTGGCTGCTGTGTAACCAAGGAATATGGTCCAGTTGATCGTGCATGCATCTTGTCATCAACCAAGTGATGTAATTTCAATACGTGCATATAGCCTACGGTAACAGGCCTTTCAAATTTCTCTCCAGTCCTTCCGTCATATAGGCGTACCTGGGTTTTATTAGCTGCAAAATTTAATAGTTTGGTATGTTCACTATCATCTGGATAAGCTAAATCAAGCATTTGTTGAATATCCGTCTCTGCGCCACCATCAAATACTGGAGTAGCAAATGGGACGCCAGTAGTTAGATGTTCTGCAAGCTCTATTATTTCGTTATCTTTTAATGATTTGATGTCTTCTGATTTACCAGAAGAAGTATTATAGATCTTATCAAGAAAATTTCTGACTTCCGAAATCTTCTCATTCTCTTTTAACATTTCATCAATTCTATCGCCCAGTCCTTTAGCTGCCCAACCTAAATGCATTTCAAGGACTTGACCAATATTCATTCGTGATGGAACGCCTAAGGGATTAAGACAAATGTCTAAGGTTTTTCCATCAGCCATGTATGGCATGTCTTCTACTGGTGCAATTTTTGAAATAACACCCTTATTTCCATGACGCCCAGCCATTTTATCTCCAGGCTGTATTCTTCTCTTAACAGCCAAATGAACTTTAACCATTTTTTGAACACCTGGAGGTAGCTCATCACCTTGAGTTAATTTACGCTTCTTCTCTTCAAAGCGGCTATCAAATTCTTCTTTCGCTACATTGAAATTTTCCTTAAAAAATTCGAGTTGCTTAGAATCTTTGTCATCTGCAAGTCTGATATCGAACCAATCATATTTACCGAGACTCAATAGCATTTCTTTTGATAATTTATCACCTTTTTTTATACCTTTTGGACCGCCAGTTACTGTTTTATTTATTAAAAGTTTTTCAATTCGACTAAATGTATCCTCCTCAACAATTCGCAATTGATCTGCTAAGTCTTTTTTAAAGTCTATTAATTGATCACCAATAATTTGTTCTGCTCTAGAATCTCTATCGATTCCTTCACGTGTAAATACCTGAACATCAATAATTGTTCCTGACATACCGGATGGCACTCTTAAACTTGTGTCTTTAACATCGGAAGCTTTCTCACCAAATATTGCTCTTAGTAATTTTTCTTCTGGAGTAAGTTGAGTTTCTCCTTTTGGAGTTACTTTTCCAACTAATACATCACCAGCCTCTACTTCTGCTCCGATGAAAATGATTCCAGACTCGTCTAATCTTCCAATCATCCTTTCTGAAAGATTAGAAATGTCCTGAGTAATTTCTTCCGGTCCAAGTTTTGTATCTCTAGCCACAACTGATAGCTCCTCAATATGAATTGAAGTGTATCTGTCTTCAGCCACAACTCTTTCAGAGATAAGAATAGAATCCTCAAAGTTATACCCATTCCAAGGCATAAATCCAACAAGCATATTTTGGCCAAGAGCAAGCTCACCAACGTCAGTTGAAGCTCCGTCAGCAACCACATCACCACGTTCAATTTCATCGCCAATCTTTACCAATGGTTTTTGATTAATATTTGTATTTTGATTGGACCTTGTATATTTTGTTAAGTTATAAATATCGACACCTACTTCGTTTTGCGCAGTTTCTTTGTCATTTACTTTAACTACGATTCTTCTTGAGTCAACATAATCTACAACCCCACCTCTTTTTGCTTGAACAGTCGTTCCAGAATCGGTAGCAACAGTTCTTTCAATGCCTGTACCAACTAACGCTTTTTCAGCTCGTAAACAAGGAACTGCTTGACGCTGCATGTTTGCTCCCATCAATGCCCGATTTGCATCATCATGCTCTAAAAATGGAATCAATGATGCAGCTACTGATACAATTTGTCCTGGTGCAACATCCATGAAATCTACATTTTCATTGCTAGCCATAGTAAATTCATTTTTATATCGAGAAGACACTAGCTCCTCTTTAAACTTACCGTTTTTTCCAAGTTCAGAGTTAGCCTGTGCAATCGTAAAGTCACTTTCCTCGATTGCAGAAAGATAGTCAATTTTTGCTGTTACTTTTCCACCTTCGACTCTTCTATATGGTGTTTCAAGGAACCCATACTTATTTGTTCTTGCATATAATGCCAATGAATTAATTAATCCAATATTTGGTCCCTCTGGGGTCTCAATAGGACAAACTCTTCCATAGTGAGTCGAATGAACATCTCTAACTTCAAATCCTGCTCGCTCTCTAGTTAGTCCGCCTGGGCCCAAAGCTGAAACTCTCCTTTTATGAGTAATTTCAGACAAGGGATTAGTTTGATCCATAAATTGTGAAAGCTGTGATGAACCAAAAAATTCTCTAATTGAACTTGAAATTGGTTTTGAGTTAATTAGGTCATGAGGCATTAAATTGTCTGCTTCTGCCTGACCAAGCCTCTCTTTAACAGCTCGCTCAACTCTAACCAAACCTGTTCTAAATTGATTTTCAACAAGTTCCCCAACTGAGCGAATCCTTCGATTGCCTAGGTGGTCAATATCGTCAATTTCTCCTCGTCCATTTCTTAGCTCAATTAATAGTCCAACAACAGACAATATGTCTTCATTAGAAAGAATAAATGCACCCGTCTCTTTTTTTGGTCCTGCTTTTTCATAGAATCTCTTTAACCATTCCGCATATTGGTTATAAGAGCCTGGAAAGGCACGACGATTAAATTTCATGCGACCTACATTTGATAAATCATAACGATCAGGATTAAAAAATAATCCTTCAAAAAGTGACTGGACAGAATCTTCTGTTGGCGGCTCGCCAGGTCTCATCATTCTATAAATTGCTACCCTTGCACTGTATTGATCAGGAACTTCATCAGAAGCTAGAGTCTGAGAAATGTAGTCCCCATGATCAAGGTCATTTGAATAAAGTGTATTAAATGATTTAACTTTTTCTTCAACAAGTTTTTCAATAACCTCTTCGGTAATTTCAGTATTTGTATCAATTATTACCTCACCTGTTTCTGTATCAATAATTGCTTTTGCAATTTTTCTACCTAAAAGAAATTCAGGGTTAACGGCAACTGACTTAATTCCAGCCTTCTCTATTTCACGGATGTGTTTAACTGTAATCCTTTTATCTTTCGCAATAATTAAGTTGCCTTTTTTATCGCTTATATCAAATTTTGCTATTTCACCTCTTAGCCTCTCTGCAACAATTCCAAAATTAAATTGCTTTGCTTTAATTTCAAAAGTTTCAAAATCATAAAAAGTTGACAATATTTCCTCAGTCGACAAGCCAAGTGCTTTTAATAATGTTGAAACAGGCATTTTTCTTCGGCGATCGATTCTAAAATATAAATAATCTTTGGGGTCAAATTCAAAGTCTAGCCAAGAACCACGATAAGGAATAATGCGGGCAGAAAATAGTAACTTTCCTGAGGAATGAGTTTTGCCTCTATCATGTTCAAAAAAGACGCCCGGGCTTCTATGGAGCTGGGAAACAATTACTCGCTCAGTACCATTAATAACAAATGATCCATTTTGAGTCATTAAAGGGATTTCACCCATATAAACTTCTTGTTCTTTTACTTCCTTAATCGTTGGTTGAGATGCCTCTTTATCCATAATGGTTAAGCGGACCTTAACTCTTAATGGAACACCATATGTTAGACCACGCTGTTGACATTCCTTTACATCAAAAACTTCATCACCAAGTACATAACTTACATAATCAAGCTTTGCATTACCTGAATGACTTGAGATAGGAAAAAGCGTATTAAAGCTTGATTGCAATCCATGATCTTTTCTTTCAATTTGTGGTACTTCTCTTTGAAGAAATGCCTTATAAGATTCAAGCTGCATTGCTAGAAGGTATGGGACTTCTAATACCCTCTCTCTTTTAGCAAAACTTTTTCTAATACGTTTTTTTTCAGTAAAGGAATAGCTCATAGCATCTCCAGAGTTAAAAATTCATATAAAAAAATGCTTTTATGTTTTAGCACTTTTTTATAAAAATTCTGTTCTTATAAAATAAATGAAGGCCGATTTCGAATGGAATCAGCCTTTCACTTTTATTAACTATTATTTAAGCTCAGCCGTTGCGCCAGCGTCAGTTAATTTTTTCATTGCTTCCTCAGCAGCAGCTTTTGCTAATGCTTCTTTTACAACTTTTGGTGAAGCATCTACGATGTCCTTAGCTTCTTTAAGTCCAAGTCCTGTAATTTCTCTAACCGCTTTAATAACATTAACTTTGTTATCGCCAATACCAGTTAAATGAAGGTCAAATTCAGACTTTTCTTCTGCCGCCGCCGCTCCACCTTCTGCTGCTGCAGGTGCTACTGCTGCTGCTGCTGCAGAAACACCAAATTTTTCTTCCATTTCTTTAATTAGCTCAGATAAGTCAAGTACTGACATTGAACTGATTGCTTCTAAGATATCTGTTTTTGAGATAGCCATAATTTAATTACTCCTAATAGTTTAAGTTAACCTAATCGTTCTAAAATCATGCAGGTTTTTGGTCACGTACTGCAGCAAGCCCTCTAACAAATTTTGTGGGCACTTCATTAAGAGTGCGAACAAATTTTGCAATTGGTGCTTGCATTGTTCCCAATAATTTCGCAAGTAATTCATCACGACTTGGTAAGGAGGCAAGAGCTTTAACAGCACTAACATCCATCTTCTCATTGGGCATTGCTCCTGATTTAATAACAAACAAATCATTTTTATCAGCAAAATTACTCAAAACCTTTGCTGCTGCCACTGGGTCTTCTGAAATACCAAATACTAATGGCCCCACCATATCTTCCGATAAAGAAGAGAATGGAGTATCTTCAACAGCTCTTTTTACCAAACTATTTTTGAGTACTTTAAGGTAAACACCAGATTTTCTGGCTTCAGCTCTTAGATTTGTCATTTCTCCAACGCCAACACCACGATACTCTGCGAGTATTAGTGATTGAGCATTTTCAATCTGCTTGCTAACTTCAGCAACTACTGCTTTTTTTTCTTCAAGATTCAGACTCAAGGTCTTCTCCTTCCGTTAAATAAAAGTATTAGTAAAACTAATACCGACATAAAAACGGCGACCTCTATCAGGATACTATCCCTTAGGGACCCGCCATCTGCGTAGGTTTAAACTTCTAAATTAAACTCACGTACCTACGGTCTTTGACAACTTCATTGATTTATAAAAACATCAATGAACCCAAAGCTCTAACTTTGTGAGTAACAAAATAATTACTCACAAAAAATTCAAAAACTAACTAACAATATTGACCTGGTCAATACGAATACCAACGCCCATGGAGCTTGATACAGACAATTTTTTTATATAAATACCTTTTGTTCCAGTTGGCTTAGCTTTGTTAACTGCATCCATTAATGCAGAAAGATTAGCCTTCAATTGGTCTACCGTGAATGAAGCGCGGCCAATGGTGCAATGAATAAGTCCAGCTTTATCTGTTCTATATTGAATTTGACCAGCTTTAGCATTAGCTACGGCTTTTGCAGGATCAGGAGTGACAGTTCCAACTTTTGGATTTGGCATTAAGCCTCTTGGACCCAAAACTTGCCCTAATGTACCAACGATTTTCATGGCATCAGGCGTTGCGATAACAACATCAAAATCCATTACGCCTTTTTTAATTTGTTCAGCTAAATCCTCAAAGCCTACAATGTCAGCACCTGCTTTTTTTGCAGCTTCAGCTGCATCACCCTGAGCAAATACCGCAACTCGAGTTGTTTTTCCTGTACCACTTGGAAGAACTATTGCTCCTCTAATTGATTGGTCAGATTTTTTCGAATCAACTCCAAGATTTATAGCAGCATCAACTGATTCATCAAATTTTGCCTTTGCTGTTTCTTTAACTAATTTTAAGCCATCCTCAACAAGGTAAAGTTTATTACGATCTACCAGAGAAGATAACGCTTTCATTCTTTTATTTGCAGCCATTTATACCCCCTCCACTTCAATACCCATACTTCTAGCGCTTCCAGCAATCGTTCTGACTGCGGCATCCATATCTGACGCTGTTAAATCTGGCATTTTTGTTTTAGCAATTTCTTCGGCCTGCGCACGAGTAATTTTTCCAACTTTATTTGTATGCGGAACAGGTGATCCTTTGTCTAGCTTGGCAGCCTTCTTAAGCAAGATAGATGCAGGAGGAGTCTTCATGATAAAAGTAAAGCTCTTATCAGAGAATGCTGTAATTACAACTGGTATTGGCAGTCCTGGTTCAACGCTTTGTGTAGCTGCGTTAAATGCCTTACAAAAATCCATAATATTTAGACCTCGTTGCCCTAAAGCTGGACCTACTGGTGGACTAGGATTTGCTTTTCCTGCTGGTATTTGGAGTTTAATATACCCCTCGATTTTCTTTGCCATTTTCTATTTCTCCTAAATTTTGGTTCAAACGCTTTTTATAAAAGCTCCCAAACTGTTTAAACTTCTTTTTCTATTTGACCAAACTCTAATTCAACAGGCGTTGCTCGACCAAAAATTACCACAGAAACACGAAGCTTACTTTTTTCATAGTTGATTTCTTCAACCATACCTGCAAAATCTTTGAATGGCCCATCAATAACCCTTATTGATTCGCCGACTTCGAAAGTCATTTTTTGGGTTGGGTTTACTTTGCTATCATCCATACGCTGTAAAATAATTTCAACTTCCTTATCTTTTATTGGTGTTGGTTTTTGAGCCGATCCGCCTATAAATGCAGTAACTTTTGGCGTGCTTCTAACTAAATGCCAGCTGTCATCATTCATATCCATTTGCACCAAAACATACCCAGGATAAAGCCTTCTTTCGCTAAGGGTCTTTTGTCCCGATTTCATTTCAATCACTTCTTCAACTGGAACTAAAATATCCCCAAATAACTCACCAATTGTAGATTGTTCTATTCTTTCTAATAGCGTTCTATGGACAATTTTTTCATATCCTGAAAAAGCCTGAACTGCATACCATTTCTTTGACATTAATTAGCCCGTCCCAATAACAAATTTATAATGTATGAAAATCCAGTATCAACCAACCCAAGAAATATTGCCATGATCACAACTAAAACAATAACAACTGATGTCATCTGTAGAGTCTCTCTTCTCGTTGGCCATACCACTTTTTTAGCCTCAGTTACCGCACTATTTATAAACCCAAAAGTTTCTTCACCCTGGGGAGTTTTTGAAAAAACTCCAATAGCTAAACCTCCAAATGCTAATAAGACCAATAGTCTTACTACCGTTGGTTGGGTAGATAGAAAATAGAAACCTATTAATCCAGCAGCAAAAAGCAAAAATGATAAGGCAAGTCTAATTTTTATATTCACTTCTACTTCTTCCTTTTTATATGGCAGGCCAGGAGGGCTTCGAACCCCCAACCCTCGGTTTTGGAGACCGATACTCTACCAATTGAGCTACTGGCCTAAATCTTATACTTAATAAATTCTTTATACTAAACAGCCTGTACATAGTTATATTACTTCGCAATTACTGGTGCCCATGGCGGGAATCGGACCCGCGACCTCTCCCTTACCAAGGGAGTGCTCTACCACTGAGCCACATGGGCGAATCCAAAATTCTGGATACTGGAGCGGGCGACGAGGTTCGAACTCGCGACATTTAGTTTGGAAAACTAATGCTCTACCAGCTGAGCTACACCCGCATACCCACACTAAACCCCTCTATTAGTAGTAAAGCTTGGTGGAGGAGGTAGGATTCGAACCTACGTACTCAGAGAGAACGGATTTACAGTCCGTCGCCTTTAACCACTCGGCCACCCCTCCAAACCGAACCCGAAATTATACGGGGGTTTTACAATATTTGTCAAATAAAATAATGAGTTACTAATGATGAAATGGTGCCCTCTGTCGGATTCGAACTGACGACCTACGCATTACAAGTGCGTTGCTCTACCAACTGAGCTAAGAGGGCATATTTGAAAAACGTAACTATATCAATTTTTTTTAAATGGAACTAGTTTTTTATTTCACTAATTTCAGATGCGAAGGTTTATTTTTTTTATCTAAAGAGCTTTCTTTCTTTAGAGGTACTTGATTTTGTTTACTAACTTTAAAGAAAAGACCTTCTCCATTCTCATGAGCGTAAATACCTAAAATAGAGCTCATTGGAATATAGATTTCTTCATTCACCCCATTAAACCTAGCAAAAAAAGAAACGAAATTATTATCTATAATTAATTTTGTTGTTGCTCCCGAAGAAATATTTAAAATAATTTCTTCCTCATTTTTATATGACTTAGGAGACTTTGTCTCCGGTAAAATTTTTACAGAAAGGTAGGGAGTTAAATTAGAATCAACACACCAATCAAAAATACCTCTTACTAAATATGGCTTATTAGATAACATGATCTAATTTATATTCTCATTGCCTTCTCTGCTGGAGACATTGCTTCATCAAACAAAGGTCTTTTAAATATCTTATCTGCGTATTTAAGTAACGGTAAGCATGAATTCGGTAACTTAATGCCATAATGATCAATTCGCCAAAGAAGAGGTGCCATTGCTACATCTAACATCGAATATTCCTCATGTAATAAATATTCCTGTTTGGTAATAATTGGAGTCAGCTGAATTAATGTTTCAGTCACAACCTTTCTAGCTGCATCTTTTTTCGATTTTTCATTGGACTCAAGAGCTTTCATATGAATAAATAATTGATTCTCGAAGTCTTTAAGGAACAATCGTGCGCGTGCCCTCATAACTGGATCTGCTGGCATTAACTGTGGATGAGGGAATCTTTCATCAATATATTCATTGATAATATTCGCATCCGTAAGAACTAAATCTCTTTCTACCAAAACTGGGGAATCTGAATATGGGCTCAAGATTGATAAATCTTCAGGTTTATTTGATAAGTCTACATCGATGACTTCAAAATCCATCCCTTTTTCAAAAAGAACAATGCGGCAACGATGGCTAAATGGATCGATTGAGTTTGAGTATAATTTCATCATAATTATTTAATATTTTTCCAATATTCCTTTTTGAGATTAATCGTCAGGATTAAAAGTAAGAAGAGAAAAGCGAGCACATAATACCCTATTTGCCTCCTCTTTTGTTGGCTCGGTTCAGACATAAAAACCATATAGTTTGTTATATCACCAATAAATTCGTCATATTCAGTTGGAGATAACTTTCCTGGAATCTTTAATTTAAGCTCATGAGTTTTTTCATCAATGTGCTGTTCACCCTGAAGCTCCCATAAGATATGTGGCATTGCAGAGTTTTTATAAACCGTATTATTCCAGCCCATACTTCTTGAACTGTCTCTATAAAATCCTCTCAGGTAACTATAAATCCAATCTGCACCTCTAGACCTTGCGGTGACTGATAAATTAGGGGGTGCCGCACCAAACCACTTCTTAGCATCGATATTTTTCATAGAAATCGACATAGGATCTCCAACTTTATCTGAAGTAAATAATAGATTATTTTTAATTAAGTCATCAGTCAAGCCAATATCGGTTAGTCGGTTATATCTCATATAGCTTGCACTATGGCAATTTAAACAATAATTAATGAAGTTTCTAGCGCCTTTTTGCAAAGAAATTTTATCATCAAGATTAATAGGCGCTTTTTGAAGCTTCAGACTCTCTGATGCGTGAGAGAATGAGAATAAGAATGAGAATGAGAGAATTATAGCGACACTGATTATTATATTCTTCATTACATTCTTACTCGCTTAGGAACAGATTTTGTAATATCTTTTCTGCTGTAAATAGGCATTAAAATAAAAAATAAAAAATAAGTTACCGTAAATATTCTTGCAACAATTGTTGCGACATCTTTACCACCAATAATAGGAATAGCGTTATAAAACTGTCCCCATACATTTGATGGAACAGTTCCAAGGTATCCCAGAATAATAAAACTTATAACAAAAGTACTAAGCCATTTTTTATAAAGAGCACCCTTGTAGCGAATTGACTTTACTTTACTTTTATCTAGCCAAGGAACTAAGAAGAAAATTAGAACCGATAGTCCCATGGCAGCTACCCCCGGAAATTGACTATTAAAAAGCGGAGGTACTGCTCTTAAAATAGAATAGAAAGGAGTGAAATACCAAACTGGCGCAATATGATCTGGAGTCACTAAAGGGTTTGCAGGGACGAAATTATTTGCTTCAAGAAAATATCCGCCCATTTCTGGAGCGAAAAATATAATTGACGCAAATACTATGAGAAACACTGAAAGCCCAACTAAATCTTTAACAGTGTAATAGGGATGAAATGGAATGCCATCCAAAGGAATACCTGTTTTCTTATCTTTAGAATCTTTAATTTCTATTCCATCTGGATTATTAGATCCTACCTCATGAAGAGCAATCAAATGACCAAAAATTAAACCTGCTAAAGCCAAAGGTAGAGCAATAACATGAAATGCAAAAAAACGATTTAATGTTGCATCCGAAACTAAATAGTCACCTCGAACCCACTCTGCTAAATCAGGGCCGATGAATGGCACCGAAGTAAATAAATTAACGATAACCTGTGCTCCCCAATAAGACATTTGTCCCCAAGGTAATAAATACCCAAAGAAGGCTTCAGCCATTAATAGAAGAAAAATAAATACTCCAAACAGCCATAAAAGTTCTCGAGGTTTACGATATGATCCATACATCAAGCCTCTAAACATATGAAGATAAATCACTACAAAAAATAATGAGGACCCAGTGGAGTGCATATATCGAATTAGCCAACCAAATGAGACATCCCGCATAATATATTCAACCGAGGCAAATGCTTCAGCTGCAGATGGCTTATAATGCATGGTCAAGAAAATGCCTGTTAATATCTGCATTACAAAGACAAATAGTGCAAGCGCTCCAAAAAGGTACCAGAAATTAAAATTCTTTGGGGCGTAGTATCCGGTTAAATGATTCTTTATAAATGACGAAAGAGGAAATCTTTCATCAATCCATCCAAGCATACCCGTTGAGCTAGTATTTGAGTCTTTTTCCATACTAAGCAACCCCCTCTGGATCTTCACCAATTAGGACAGTATGCTCATTTATGTATTTGTGAGGTGGTACGACTAAGTTTGTTGGTGCAGGAGAGCCTTTGAATACTCGACCAGCCAAATCAAATTTGGAGCCATGACAAGGACAGAAAAATCCACCCTCCCACTCGCTTCCCATATCCCCTTTTGGTGATAGTTTTGGTGAGGGAGCACATCCAAGGTGAGTACATATACCAACAATAACAAGTAAATTTGATTTAATGGAGCGAGTTTTGTTTTGACAATATTTAGGCTGCTGAGAAACCACTTTTAAATCTGGGTCAGCTAATTCTTTATTGTTATCTAATTTTTTTATCATTGCATCTGAACGATTTAGAATCCATACAGGCTGACCTCGCCACTCTGAGACTTTAAGCTCCCCCGACTTAATACCTGCCACATCAACTTCTACTGCTGCACCAGCTGCTTTTGCCTTTTCACTAGGAAGCATACTAGAAACAAAAGGAATTCCTGCAGCTGAAACTCCAATTGCTCCAGTTACTGAGGTCGCAGTTAATAAAAATTTTCTTCTGTTAAGATCGATTTTTTTATTCTCGTCAGTCATGAAAAATCCGGTTAATTAGTGGGGTAGAAGTTAAATATTGTCATTTGATCTTTTTATGACCGCATTATACAAAATTAGTTACAAAACTAATAGTATTAAACTAATCAATTGTAATGTTTTTTGCGAAAATTACTCCTAATTCAAACAGAAATATCATAGGGAGTGCCAAGAGTATTTGAGAAATAACATCTGGTGGAGTAAATATTGCGCCAAATATAAATGCTACTACAACGAGAAAAGGTCTATTTTTTTGGATACTTTTAAGCTTAACCCATCTAAATTTTACTAATGTTACTAAAATAATAGGGATTTGAAATGCAAACCCAAATGCTAAAAATAATGCAATGATCATTTCTAGATAACTAGATATATCAACCATAAGATTAACTTCATCTGGAGTCATTGAAATAAAAAAATTAAAAATAATAGGAAATACAAGGTTATAAACAAACAAGCTACCCAATATAAATAGAATGTAACTCATCAGTAATGACCAAAATATAAAAAATTTTTCTTTTTTATATAGACCAGGTGATGCAAATAACCATATTTGCCAAAAAATAAATGGGAGTGAAATTATAAAAGCACAAAATAGAGTAATTTTAAATGGGACAATAAAAGTTGCTGTTAATTTTGTGCTTATGATTGAAGCATTTTCAGATTGCATTTGCATTAATAAGGGCTTTGCAAAAAAATGATGAATTTCATTCGCAAAAGGAAACAGCAAGAGAAAAATTCCAATAAGAATTAAAAATGACTTTATTAAGGACCACCTAAGCTCCTTGAAATTATGAAAAAATGCTTGAGGGAGATTCAAGGCTTATACGATCTCTTTTTTATTTCTTTTTGTATTTTTTTTAGCTCCTTAAATTTATCTTCTCTCTCAATTTCTTCTTTAATGTCTGCCATAAAAGATTTAGATTTTTTCAGCATTCTTCCAGAAGCTCTTGCTATTGAAGGAATATTTTTTGGTGAGATAAAAAGTATTACAGCAAAAATAACTAACAATAGCTCTGAAAAAGAAATATCAAACATTCAATTATTTCTTCCTAGAAACTTTCTTTTTATTTTTTTCTTTCATACCTTCTTTGAAGCTTCTTAATGCTCCCCCTAAATCACTCCCGATATTTCTCAATTTTCCAGCTCCAAAAATGACTATGGCAACTAATAAAATTATCAATAACTCTTTAACTCCTGGCATGAAGCATTCTCCTTTTAAATTTTAACTAAAGTATCACTGCCACCATAAACATGAAAATGCATATGAAATACCTCTTGTCCACCTTCGGCTCCAGAATTTATCATTGTTCTATATCCTTTTAGGTCTAACTGATTTGCAAGCTTAGCTCCAAGTAATAACATTTTCCCGAGCATAGCCTGGTGATTATCATTACATCCCATAAGGTTTTCAATATGTATCTTAGGAATAATCAAAAGATGAACCTTATCAATCGGTTTAATATCTTCAAAAACTAAAAATTCTTGATCCTCATAAATAATTGATGCTGGGATATCTTTATTTATAATTTTGCAGAAAATACAGTCATTCATAGTCTTTATTTAAGCTTCCTATTATTTTTTTCCTCAATACCTGAGACACCTTCCCTGCTTTTTAATTCCTTTATGATATCTTCCACTTTTAAATTCTTTACTGATAACAATACCAAGCAGTGAAACCATAAATCAGCTATTTCATGAATTAACTCATCATTACTGTCTCCCTTAGCAGCAATAATTGTTTCAGATGATTCTTCACCAATTTTTTTTAAAATTTCATTAATGCCTTTTGAATGAAGTTTGGCTGTATATGAAACTGACGTATCATCATTTTTTTTAGACTTAATTAAATTTAAGAGATTTTCCAGATAGCTATCTATCATTTTTTATCCTTATAAATGTCATTTGGGTCTTTAATTATTGCTTCCACTTCAATTAAATTACCAGTTTCCATATCAATCTTATTGTAAAAACAAGATTCCCTACCTGTGTGACATGCAATGCCACCTTCCTGTTTAACCCTAATAATTAATGTATCCCCATCACAATCTAATAATATTTCTTGTATATATTGTATGTGTCCAGACTCTTCGCCCTTAACCCAAACTTTTTTTCTTGAGCGCGACCAATAAATTGCTTTTCTTTCTTTAATGGATTGTTTTAATGTGTCTTTATTCATCCAGGCAAACATGATGACCTTGTTTGTCATAATATCCTGGACAATCACAGGTAATAAGCCATCTTCATTCCAGATGATGTTATTTAAATATGTACTCATAGCCTTATTTCTACATTGTTATTGCTCATAAATTCTTTTGCTTCACGGATGGTATATTCTCCATAATGAAAAATACTTGCTGCCAATACAGCATCAGCACCCCCCAATAATACCCCATCGACTAAATGCTGGAGATTACCAACCCCTCCAGAAGCAATAATAGGAACCTCAACAGCATCTGAAATTAGCTTAGTCAAATCAATATCAAATCCTACTTTTGTGCCATCCCTGTCCATACTTGTTAATAGTAATTCACCGGCACCCAGATTAACCATTTTTTTTGCCCATTCAACTGCATTTAAGCCCGTAGGATTTCTTCCACCATGGGTAAATACCTCCCAATGGTCGCCTACTTTTTTTGCATCAATGGCTACCACAATACATTGAGAACCAAAACGGCTAGATGCTTCAGCGACTAATTTTGGATTAATAATAGCTGAAGTATTTATACTAATCTTATCAGCGCCTGCATTTAATAAACGCCTAACATCATCGGTAGAGCGAACTCCTCCACCAACCGTTAGTGGTATAAATATCTCTTTTGCAACTGACTCGATAATGTCTAGGATTAAACCACGGTTGTCTGAACTCGCTGTAATATCTAAAAAGGTTAGCTCGTCAGCACCTTCTTCATCATATCTTCTTGCAATCTCAACTGGATCTCCAGCGTCTTGAAGGCTCACAAAATTTATTCCTTTAACAACTCTTCCAGCATTAACATCCAGACATGGAATTATTCTTTTTGCTAATCCCATTATGGCCTAGTCCGCTCGTCAGCCAATTCTTGTGCGACCCTAAAATCTAGCGTGCCTTCATAAATTGCACGCCCTGTAATTACTCCACGAATACCAGTATTTGAAACCTTACATAAATCTTCGATATCTTTTAAATTTGAGACTCCACCGCTGGCCACAACTGGGATTATTAAAGATTCAGATAGCTTGACGGTCGCATTTATATTAACGCCTCCTAACATTCCATCACAACCTATATCAGTATAGATAATTGATTCTGCTCCATATTCTTCAAATTTTTTAGCAAGATTGATTACATTATGGCCGGTTAATTCAGCCCAACCATTTATAGCAACATCGCCATCTTTAGCATCAAGCCCTACAATAATTTGACCTGGAAACGCTAGGCAGGCTTCTCGTAAGAATTCAGGGTGTGTAACTGCTGCCGTGCCAATAATAATTGAATCGACACCACTACTTAAAAAGCTTTCTACTGTATCGAGATTACGAATGCCACCCCCTAATTGAATAGGTATTTCCCCCTCCAGCTCACTGACAATAGATTTAATGGCATTATCATTTACGGGTTTACCCGCAAAGGCACCATCTAAATCTACTAAATGTAATCTTCTAGCGCCCTGATCAACCCATTGTCTTGACATTTCAGCTGGATTTTCAGAAAAAATTGTTGATTCATCCATCCGCCCTTGTTTAAGGCGAACACACTTTCCATCTTTTAGATCTATTGCTGGGATAATTAACATAACGTAGAAATTATAATGTCCATGAAATAAAGTTTTTTAATAATTGTAACCCTGATTCAGCACTTTTTTCAGGATGAAATTGCACCGCAAAAATATTTTTATACGCAATGGCAGCTGTAAATGAGCTGCCATAATTTGCTGAGCCAGTTTTTATAGTAGTATCTAATTCTTGAACATAATAACTATGAACAAAATAAAAACGTTCATTAGAGACAATATTTTTCCAGACTGGATGTGGAATATTTTGATGAACTTCATTCCATCCCATATGTGGAATTTTCAAATTTTTTGATGACTTAAATCGATTTACACTTCCTTCAAGAACTCCTAGACCTTGAACATCGCCTTCTTCACTTTTATCAAATAACATCTGAAGCCCAATACAAATACCCAAAAAGGGCTTATTCATTGCTGATTCAATTACAATTTTCCTAAGTCCTCTTTTATCGAGCTCTCTTATGCAATCTGGCATAGCACCCTGCCCCGGAAAAACAACCCTTTCTGCTTTTGATATAATCGCTGGATCACTTGTGACAACAGATTCTATTTGTGGGGCTACAAATTTAAAAGCATTATGGACAGATTTGAGGTTGCCCATTCCATAATCGATAATTGCAATCATAAATTGATTAAGATTAAAGCGAGCCCTTAGTTGATGGACTTTCACCCTTAATTTTTTCATCATGCTCAACAGCAATTCTTAGTGCCCTGCCAAATGCCTTAAAAATTGTTTCTGCTTGATGATGAGAATTTTCGCCCTTTAGATTATCAATATGCAGAGTTACATTGGCATGATTAGTAAATCCTTGGAAAAACTCATGAAAAAGATCAACATCGAAATCACCAATTCTTGCTCTTGTAAATTCAGTATTAAATTCAAGGCCAGGTCTTCCTGAAATATCAAGTACAACTCTTGATAAAGCTTCATCAAGAGGAACATATGCATGACCATATCGACGAATACCCAATTTATCGCCCATAGCTTTTAAGAAAGCTTGTCCTAGAGTGATACCAATATCTTCCACAGTATGATGAGCATCAATATGCAAATCTCCTTCTGCCTTTACTGTGAGGTCAAACAAACCATGACGTGAAATTTGTTCCATCATATGGTCTAGGAAACCAATTCCTGAATTTAAATCAGATTTTCCAGAGCCATCAATATTTATCTCAACTGAAATATTTGTTTCGAGTGTTTTTCTAGTAACTTTAGCTATTCTTTTCATACCGTGATTTTATCATGAGTTTGACTAATTTGACCTTCTACAACGCTCTGAACAATACTTAACTTCATCCCAGACTTTTTCCCATTTCTTTCTCCAAGTGAAGGTTCTATTACATACTTTACATAATTTTGAATCGAGACATTTTTTTTTCATCTAAATTATCGCCTTTAAAATAGAAATAAATTTTCTCATTTCGTCTTGAGTGCCGATAGTAATCCTTAAATACTGAGAAATTCTTTCTGGCTCATTAAAGTGACGGACTATTATTCCAGACTCTCTCAGTTTTTTAAAAATTATAACTGCATCTTTTAATCTATGTTTCGTGAAAATAAAGTTTGCCCCTGAAGGTAGCGTCTCAAAGCCCATTAAAAGTAATTCTTTTTCTAAAAATATTCTTGCTTGAATAATTTTATCCCTAGTTTCATTGAAGTAATTTTCATCTTTAATTGCCTCAATACCTGCTATCTGGGCTAATCGATCAATGGGGTAAGAATTAAAACTATTTTTAATGCGATTGAGTCCCTCAATTAAATCTTCATTACCAAAAGCACACCCTAGCCTCATGCCTGCTAATGATCTTGATTTTGAGAATGACTGCGTTATCACTAAATTTTTATATTGGTTTACTAATTCAACTGCTGATTCTGTCCCAAAATCTACGTAAGCTTCATCAATGACAACCACACTGTCTTGATTTATTTTTACTAGATTTTCAATATCAACTAAATTTTTAGGAATTCCAGTGGGGGCATTTGGGTTTGGAAAAATAATGCCTCCATTTGGAATTAAATAATCTTCTAAATCAATATTAAATTCTTCATCTAACGGCATTCTTGTATATTCAATATCGTAAAGACTGCAGTAAGCCGGATAAAAGCTATACGTAATATCTGGGAACAGAATTGGTAAGTTATTCTTAAAAAAACTCTGAAAAATAAATGCAAGTATCTCATCTGATCCATTACCTACAAATATTGAATTCATAGGAATATTATAATAATTTGATATGGCAGATTTTAATAAATCACTTTCTGGGTCTGGGTAAAGCCTTAACTGTTCATTGCTAGCAGCAGAAATTGAATCAAGAACCTTTTGGCTGGGTCCATAAGGATTTTCATTGGTATTTAGCTTTAGTGATAAATTTCCTTTGGGTTGCTCCCCTGGGATATATGGGGTTAATTTATGAACAACTTCACTCCAATATTTGCTCATTATCTATTTTTTTATAACTCTATATTGTGCTGACCTAGCATGAGCACTAAGCCCTTCCCCATTTGCAAGAACTGATGCAATTTCTCCCAGTTCGCTTGCTGATTCTGGTGATAAAAATATTAAGCTTGATCGCTTCTGAAAGTCATATACACCTAATGGAGATGAGAACTTCGCCGTTCCAGATGTCGGTAATACATGATTGGGGCCAGCGCAATAATCACCCACAGCTTCACAAGTATTTCTACCCATAAAAATAGCACCGGCATGTTTTATTTTTAAAACTAAACTTTCAGGATCATCTACGGATAACTCTAGGTGCTCAGGTGCAATAAAATTTGATATAGATGCTGCGTCCTCTAAATCTTTTGCGAGTATAAATATACCTCTATTTTCTAATGAAGTTACTATCACATCTTTTCGATCCATCTCTTCAATTAATCTCTTCATGCTATTTAAAACACTTTCGAAAAAATTCTCGTCAGATGAAATTAAAATTGATTGAGCCATTTCGTCATGCTCTGCCTGGGAAAATAAATCCATCGCAATCCAATCTGGATCTGTCTTACCGTCACATATAATCAGTATTTCTGAGGGGCCAGCAATCATATCAATACCAACCACTCCAAAAACCTTTCTTTTGGCCTCTGCAACATACGCATTTCCTGGTCCAACAATTTTATCAACTTTTGGAATTGTTTCTGTTCCATAAGCCAACGCTGCGATTGCTTGCGCACCACCAATAGTAAATACCTTATTAACACCAGCTAATTTTGCAGCAGCTAACACTAAATCATTTTTTTCACCGTTTGGAGCTGGGACGACCATTACTAAATCTTGAACTCCCGCAACTTTTGCTGGGATAGCATTCATTAATACCGATGAAGGATATGCAGCCTTTCCTCCGGGAACATAAAGGCCAACTCTTTCTATTGGAGATATTTTCTGACCATATGCAGACCCTTGTTTATCTTTATATGACCATGATTCTGTTTTTTGTTTTTGATGATATTCCTTAATTCTTTGTGCAGAAATTTCTAGGCATGATCTTATTTCTGAAGGTATTCTATTTAAGGCATCATTTAGTTCATTTTGGCTAATTTCTAAATCTGAATTATTCCTTACTCCGGCTTGGTCATATTTATTTGTGTAATCTAATACCGCTTTATCTCCAAAATTTTTGACTTCATTCAAAATATTTTGAGTTGTTTGAATAATTTCAGCGTTATCTTCGCTATTAAATAACAAGTAAGACTTTAATTTTTTATAAAAGTTATTATCGGATGAATTTAGTTTTTTAATATTCACAAATTTATTTAACTATAGCATTTGAAAATTTTAGGATTAATGGCTGCAAAATTTCTCTGTTAATCTTTAAGGAGGCTTTATTAACAATTAGCCTTGAACTAATATCGCTAATCTCCTCTGTAGCAACTAAATTATTAGCCTTCAATGTCTTTCCGGTGCTAACTAAATCCACAATCACATCAGACAATCCCACAATCGGGGCTAATTCCATTGAGCCATATAATTTAATAAGGTCAATATGGATGCCTTTCTTTCCAAAAAATTCCTTAGCAGCATTAGGATATTTTGTAGCAACACGAAGATGTGCCCGCTTAGAAATTCTCTCTTTATAATTAAACTCTTTCTTTGCAGCTACCATCATCTTACATTTCGCAATTTTCAAATCTAAAGGCTGATATAGCCCAGTTCCTTCGTACTCATCCAATACATCTTTTCCAGCAATTCCAAGGTCTGCGCCCCCCCATTCTACATATGTTGGGACGTCAGAAGCTCTAACAATAATTAATTGAATGTTTTTTTCATTGGTTTCAAAAACTAACTTTCTTGACTCATCAGGATCATCATTACAAAATATTCCTGCGGCATTCAGCATTGGCATTGTTTCAGTAAATATTCTTCCTTTCGATAATGCGATTGTAATCATCTATTTAACCCTTTTAATCTTTGCACCAATTTTATTAAACTTTTTTTCAAGTTCTTCATACCCTCTATCCAAATGATATATTCTTTCGATTTCTGTATCACCCTTGGCTGCAAGTGCAGCTAATACTAATGAGGCTGAAGCTCTTAAATCTGTTGCCATAACATTGGCTCCACTCAATTCATTATCACCCATAATAATAGCTGTATTTTGTTTTATATCAATATTTGCCCCCATCCTGACTAACTCCTGGACATGCATGAAGCGGTTTTCAAAAATAGTTTCTGTTATCTCACTAGATCCCTTTGCAACTGTATTCATTGCCATGAACTGAGCCTGCATATCAGTAGGAAATCCGGGATATGGTGATGTTATTAAATTGACCCCTTTTAATTGACCATCACTCTTGATAGTAATTTTCTCACCGTCTATTTTTATTTCCATGCCAGCTTCCTTAAGCTTTAGAATAATCGCTTCTATCTTATCTGCCTCTACTCCATGACAACAAATTTCTCCTCCCGTCATTGCGGCGGCCACTAAATATGTTCCTACTTCAATCCTATCAAACATAACCCTATGATTTGTACCTAATAAGCTTTCAACTCCTATAATTGTAATTTTTTTTGTGCCGAGGCCTGAAATCTTAGCTCCCATCTTAATTAGACAGTTACCTAAATCAATCACTTCAGGTTCTTTTGCTGCATTCTCAAGAATAGTTGTTCCTTTAGCTAGAGTAGCAGCCATCATTAAATTCTCTGTCCCTGTTACAGTGACTTGATCCATTACAATCTTAGTCCCAATTAATTTACCATCAGGTAAATGTTCCGCGCTAGCATTAATATAGCCTTGATTTATATTGATTTTTGCTCCCATAGCCTCAAATCCGCGAATATGTATATCTACGGGCCTAGACCCTATAGCACATCCACCTGGAAGTGATACACGCGCCTTACTAAATCTAGCTAGTAATGGGCCTAGAACAAGAATTGATGCGCGCATAGTTTTTACTAGATTATATGGAGCATCTATATGATTAATTGATTTTGCACTTAATTCGATTGAGCTTTCATCTTTCGCTATTTCCACCCCAAGAAAATGAAGTAACTTTTCTGTCGTTTTAATATCAAAAAGTTTTGGGACATTAGTTAATACCAATTTCTCCGAAGATAATAAAGAGCTTATAAGGATTGGTAAGGCGGCATTTTTTGCGCCTGAAATTAAAACGTCCCCAAATAATTTTCTCTGGCCCTGGATAATAAGTCTATCCAAAATTAATTGCTCGACACAATCTTGGCTAGCTCTCCAGACTCAAACATTTCCTTCATTATGTCAGCTCCGCCATTAAACTCACCTTTAACATATAGCTGAGGAATTGTTGGCCAGTTAGAATAAACTTTTATACCTTCCCTAATCTCAGGATCCTGTAAAACATCAACAGTTTTATAGGTTGCCCCGCATGCATCTAGAATTTGGCAGGCCATGCTGGAAAATCCACATTGGGGAAACTTTGGGTTTCCCTTCATAAAGAGAACTACTGAATCTCCATCTACCAATTCTTTAATTTTATTATTTGTTGTCATGTTTTTTATCTCCACTATTATTTAGTTAGTTGGTTCCATTCATCCACTTTGTAAGTCTTAATTGATAAAGCGTGTATATCTTTTTTCATCATTTCACCCAATGACCTATACACCAGTTGGTGTTGTTTTAGCATAGAAATATTTTCAAACTCCTTACTGACTATAATCGCCTCAAAATGAGTTCCGTCATCTCCTTTAATCTCTATAAAATCACAGGCAAGGTTCTCAGAAATAGTGTTCTTAATTTTTTCAGGTGACATCATCTAGTTTCTTAATTTAAAACCAGATTTTAGCATTCTGATAGTAATAAAAGATAAAACAATAAAAAATAAAGCAACAACTCCTAAACTGAAATAAGGGGAGACATCAGATTTACCAAAAAATCCAAATCTAAATCCGTCAATCATATAGAAAAATGGATTTAGTTGAGAAACACCTTGCCATGCAACAGGCAGTGAATGAATAGAATAGAATACGCCTGATAGCATAGACAATGGCATAATCACAAAATTACCAAATGCTGACATTTGATCAAACCTGTCACACCAGACGCCAGCAATAATTCCAAAGGCCCCCATAAGTCCACCACCAAGCAATGCAAATAATAATAAAAACCATGGGTATTCTATTGGTAAATCAATATAGATAATCGCGATTAAGTAAATACATGCCCCTACGAAGATACCTCTAGCAATTGATGCCGCTAGGAATGCAAAAAATAGTTGGAGATAACTTAGTGGGGTTAATAAAAGAAAAACAATATTCCCCATTACCTTTGCCTGAATTAGACTTGATGAACTATTCGAAAATGCATTTTGTAATAATGACATCATAATTAATCCAGGAATTAAGAATGCCGAGTAAGGAACACCCTCATATACCTCAAGTCGACTATCAAGAACATGTGAAAATATTAAAAGATATAATATTCCTGTAATCACAGGGGCAGCAACAGTTTGAAAAGCTACACGCCAGAATCGTAATAATTCTTTTTTAAGTAGTGTCCAAGTGCCTATAATTTGAGTCTTTAAGGTGACCAATATTATTTAGCTCCAGTTAGTTTTAAAAAAACATTTTCAAGGTCAGTGTCTACTGTTTGCATATCAATTATTTCAATTTTAGATTTTTTTAATGCTTCAGTAATTTCTGCAATATCAGTAATCTTTTTTAATTGAAAAATAAATGCACCATCCGATTCAACATAAGAGAAATTCTTTACTGACTGGGGCAAGCTTTTCTTAGCCATAAAATTTAGCCGGAGCATTAAATTTTTTGTTGAAAACTTCTTAAGTAAGTTTCTAGTAGTATCCAATGCCACTATTTTTCCTAGTCGCAGCATTGCTACAGAATTACATAATGCCTCTGCTTCTTCTAAATAGTGAGTTGTTAAAACAATTGTATGGCCTTCTTTATTTAGCTCTTTAATAAAGCTCCATAGCTTCTGCCTTAGCTCCACATCAACGCCTGCTGTTGGCTCATCTAAAACAATTACCGGTGGTCTATGAACAAGTGCCTGCGCAATTAACGCACGCCTCTTCATACCCCCTGAAAGTGCCCTCATATTTGTATTCGCTTTATCTCTAAGGTCAAGGCGGTCAATTACCTCATCTACCCACTTATCATTTTCTCTACCTTTTCCAAAATAACCTGCTTGGAATCGTAACATTTCCCTAACGTTAAAAAATGGGTCGAAGACTAACTCCTGCGGTACAATTCCGACTAAATGTCTTGCTTCTTGATACTCTTTTTGAACATCTTTCCCCATAACAGATATTTTTCCTGATGATGGAGTTGCCAGTCCACCAAGCATATTTATCATGGTTGATTTTCCAGCTCCATTAGGACCTAATAGTCCAAAAAATTCACCTTGTGGGATAGATAAAGATATTCCATTTACAGCCTTAACTGATCTGTAATTTTTTTTTACATTTTTATAGACAATAGCGGGCTTCATATTATTTTTCTTGCTTTCAAAATTTTAACAAAAAAGGGGTGTTTAGTTTTTACTTGAAATAAATTCTTCAGCGCCATAAAGTCTGGCAAGTTTCATAAGATTTTCCGGAGCAGCTGAAATAAAAACATTTTTTTTATTTACTTTCGCTAATCGCTTCCAATGAAAAATAAGAGCCAAGAGAGATGTATCTACATCGCCTACTCCACTTAAATCGAGATTAACAGAATGCTGCCAACTAAAGTCCTTAGCTTTGTCGATTACTTTAGAAATATTTTCAAATGTTAAACTACCACTTAGCACCCAAGTATTGTTTTCGGCCTTTGTGAATTCCATCAATCTTTCTTGTCCTTATTTTTTTTAGCTAGCTTCTTGTTTAATGAATCCATCCCATCTTTTCGAATTACACTAGAAAATTGGCTTCTATAATTTGTTACCAAACTTACGCCCTCAATAATAATGTCAAATACCAACCAAGAATCTCCATCTTTAGCTAAAGCATAATTAACCTTTATTGGTTGTGCTCCATCTTGAATAATCTCTGTTTTTACAGTAACTATTTCGTCAGAAGGTTTCATACGCATTGGTTTAATTTCAATGCCCTGGTCTTTATATTTTGATAGGGCTATTGAATATGTTCTTAATAATAAACTTCTAAATTCACTTTTAAATTGTTCTTTTTGTAGGTCTGTTGCTTTCCGCCATGCTTTACCTAGAACTAACCTTGAAATTCTTTCAAAGTTAAAGCTTGGAAATATTTTCTCTTCTGCAAGTTGGTATAGTTTTTTCTTATTTCCATTCTGAATATATTTGTCACTCTTTAATGCTGAAATAACATCGTCTGATGTCTTCCTAATTACTTCGTCAGGTGCAGGCCCAGCAAAAGCTACAGTAGAAAATATGATTGTTATAAAGGTGAAAATCCACTTTTTGAATGCTGAAAATTTCATTTTATTCTTCCTCTGATGCCTTGCTATATAAAAATTGGCTAATCAATTTTTCTAAGACTACAGCATCTTGCGTTTGAGTAATACGATCGCCCTGCTCTAAATTCTTCTCTTCGCCTCCTGCCTCAAGACCTATATATTGCTCACCCAATAACCCTGCTGTGTATATATTGGCAAATGTATCCTTAGGAAAAACGTACCTCTTATCAATATCAATGCTCACAATCGCATGATAGGCTTCAGTATCAAATTCAATTGAATTAACTCTACCGACAACAACCCCCGCACCCTTTACTGGAGCTCTTGGTTTTAGGCCACCAATATTTTCAAAATTTGCAGTCACCATATAAGTTTCTCTAATATCATTAGAAGTTAAATTTCCAACCTTCATGGCAAGTCCAAGCAACGAAATAACACCAATTGAGACAAATATTCCTACCCATGCATCAAGTTTAATTTTATCCATAGTAATCCTTTAGTCCTTGGTTTGGTTTATTTTAACCACTAATCATAAATGATGTAAGCACAAAATCTAGGGCAAGAATAGCCAAAGAAGATGTAACAACTGTTCTCGTTGTAGCACGACTCACGCCCTCTGCCGTTGGGGGAGCATCAAAACCCTCAAAAAGTGCAATAATTGTACATGCAATCCCAAACACCACACTCTTAATTAGCCCATTAACAACATCAAATCTAAAATCAACATTCGCTTGCATTTGTGACCAGAAAGCTCCTTCATCAACCCCAATTATGGGAACAGCTACAACATAGCCCCCCAAAACACCCACCATTGAAAAAATTGAAGCTAGGATAGGCATTGTAATTACGCCAGCCCAAAATCTTGGTGCAATAATTCTTGCGATCGGACTTACTGCCATCATCTCCATAGCTGATAATTGTTCTGTCGCTTTCATTAGTCCTATTTCCGCAGTTATAGCGGTTCCGGCTCTTCCTGCAAATAAAAGTGCAGTAACAACAGGCCCTAATTCTCTTACCAATGCCAACGCTACTAATACTCCAATAGCCTCAGATGAACCATATTTTTGCAGCGTGTAGTAGCCTTGCAGGCCAAGTACCATGCCAACAAAAAAAGCAGAAACAATTATAATTACCAAAGACATAACCCCTGTGAAATAAATTTCACGAATAGTCAGGTGAATTCTTTTGAAACTGTCAGCAGAATAAATTAATATAAGAAAAAAAAGCCGCGTCGCAGCACCTAATCTAAGGGCCCGACTTGAAAAAGAACGTCCTATTTTTTCAAAGGATTTTAATAAAGTTTTCATATTTATATTCACAGGGAAAAATCCTCTTTCATACTTGGAGCATTATAGTGAAAGGGGACTGGGCCATCTTTTTCAGCATGAATAAATTGCTTAACAAAAGGCAATTTAGATGCCATTAGTTGTTTTGGAGACCCTTCTGCCGCAACTAATCCATCTGCAACAAAATATATATAGTCTGCAAATGAAAATGTTTCCGCGACATCATGAGTTACTATTATTGAGGTTGCCCCTAACGCATCATTTAACGATCTAATTAGGTCACATATAACTGCCATTGAAATTGGATCTAGGCCAGCGAATGGTTCATCGTACATGATAATATCTGGATCTAATGCAATAGCTCTGGCTAAAGCCACTCGTCTTGCCATGCCACCAGATAGTTCAGGGGGCATTAAGTATGCTGCCCCCCTCAATCCCACAGCATTCAATTTTAATAAAACTAAATCTTTTATTATATTCTCAGGGAGGTTTGTATGTTCCCTCATAGGAAATGCAACATTTTCAAAAACTGAAAGGTCACTAAAAAGTGCTCCATGCTGAAATAACATTCCCATTTTTCGACGTAGTCGATAAATCCCATCTCTATTTTGTTTGTGTACGATCGTACCATCAACATCTATCTGCCCAGAAGTTGGCTTTATTTGTCCGCCGATCAATCTAAGAATAGTAGTTTTGCCACTGCCACTTCCGCCCATAATGGCCGATACTTTACCTCGAGGAAACTCCATATCAATGCCTTTATGCAAAAGGCGGTCGCCATAACCAAAACATAAATCTTTGATGGAGATAATACTGTTTGACATAATTTGTATTGAATCTTAGAAAATTTAATTAACTCAATGTTAATTCTAACTTAAAAAAGTAAAATTTATAATTCACCATACGAATGTAGGCCAGATAAAAATAAATTAACCCCTAAAAAACAAAAAACCGTAATAAATAGGCCAATAATTGACCACCATGCAAGTAAATTTCCTCTTAGGCCCTTAATTAACCTTAAATGAAGCCACGCTGCATAATTTAACCATACAATTAAAGCCCATGTTTCTTTAGGGTCCCATGACCAATAACCACCCCATGCTTCTGCTGCCCAAACTGCACCGAGTATCGTTGCAATTGTAAAAAATATAAACCCAATAGCTATTGCGCGGTAAGTCATATCATCCAAAACATCTTTTTCAGGGAGATATTTAGTTAGCCATCCTTTGTCTACAATAAGATAGGCCACAGAAACCATTGCCGCAATTGCAAATGCGCCATAACCAATAAAATTTGCTGGCACATGAATCTTCATCCAATATGACTGTAAAGCAGGGACTAAAGGTTGAATCTCATGCGCACCTTTTGCAAAGCTATACCAAAGTAAAAATCCTACTGCAATATTGATAATAATTAAAATAAAGCCACCGAGCTTTTTTGTGCCTATTCTTTCCTCATAGTAAAGATAGATTAGTGCAGTAATAATGCAGAATAAAACGAACACTTCATAGAGATTACTAATTGGAATATGTCCGACATCAATATTAATTAAATAAGATTCGTACCAGCGAATAAGAAGCCCAGATGTACCAAGAGTCGTTGCTATCCATACTAAACTGGAGGCTAACTTGCCTGAAAATTCTTGAGAGTTAAAAAGATGAACCCAGTAAATAATTAAACTTAATGGATACAACGCGCTCATCCACATAATCGCTGACTGGCTAGAGAGAAAATATTTTAAGAGGAAATTCTCTTCAACAATCAATAAATTTCCCTGATAAAGAAAAATTGATAAAAAGGCTAATAGAAAAATAGTTGAAAAGTAACTTTTAAAGTTGCTCCAAGAAAATCCTAACCATGAAAAAGCAAAAACAGAACTAATTAGAATAGCAACCTCATAGCCATCCATATAATTATGAAACTGAATCAGAGCATAGGAAGCTAAAATAATTAGGCCACTGATAAAAATTTTATTATATAGACTCACTTGATCTTTCATACTTATCCTTTTTTACTCAATGAATTAATCTTATTTTTTATATCATCTGCATATTTATCGAAAGTTAGATGATGACGGTTTGTTGTTAGTGTCAATAAAATATTTTTACTATTTTTCTTTTTCAAAATCCATAGACGAACCTCTTGGACATAAATCATACAAAAGATTCCAATTACTAACAGCATAGAGCCCAAGTAGACCCAAAACTTTCCTGGTGATTTTGTTAACTGTAAACCACTTGCTTGGACATGTTCAAAATCCTTTAATTCAAGAAATAAAGGGGTCCCATAAAAAAAACTATCACTATATGCATTCAATGCATCCTGAGTGAATAAAGATAAATCTTCATGCTCAAAAACTTCAGTTAAAGTATTATTTTTTTGGTAATCAAACAATATTTGATTTGCTACTAAATGAATAATTTTAATATAGGCATTTGCGGCAGATTCTTGCTCTTGATTTGGAATATTTTTATCGATACTTAGTGCTATCTGGTTATACCCTCCTTGCTGGAAGGTTTTAAAAAGTTTTGAGGTGCTTAGCTTTAGATTATCAACATTAACATCTTTACTAGAGGAAGAAGATAAGATAACTTGATTAATAGCATTTTCAATGGCTTTTTTATTTAAAAGTAAATTCTTAAAAATTAAAAATCCATCAAGACCTCTTTCGGAGTCAGCAGGCATCTTAAGAAATTTAAAATCTTCCTGAGGAGTAGCTCTCATTCCGCTTACAAAAAAGTATCTTCCATCCAACTTCATTGGAAGTTGATATGTTTGGTATTCATTCGCTTGTCCAGATTCGTTTCTAATTTTATAAGTAAAATTTGGACCCACATTTTTTGAGTTCTTTTTTTGAGAACTATCAATATCCAAAATATTGAATAACCTGAAGTCCTGAAATTCAAAGGAAAATGATTGATCCATATAAATTAAATTATTGTTCTTAAAAACTTCAGCTTTCATAGGTTGAGATTTATCATTAGACTGAAGGTCGGTAATTAGGATATTTAATTTTGTACCCCCGTCTTGAAAATCCGATTGATAGATTGTAACCCCCTCAAAGGTAAATGGCTTATTAACACTAATTTTTTGCTGTTTTATTTTTCCTGTCAACTTACTTGTCAAAATTAGATCACTTTCGAAAGATTTTGGTTGTCCAGACGAATAATGCTCAATATTAAAATTTTTAAGTCCAACAGAGAAAGGTAGCTCTTGAATTAAGTAGCCATCTTTAGATGGAATGACACCAACATCTTGTTTTTCACCTTCAGCTAATAATACGTTAGCCCTATATGAAAAATTATTTGACTCTAATCGATTTTTACTAGGAATTTCAGATAATGGTAAATCTAGCAACTGTATTTCCTTAAGCCCTAAAAATTCCTGTGTTTTTAATTTTAAGTTCCCATCTAGAAGCCCTCCAGCACTAATTATAATGATAGCAAGATGCGTAAATATATAGCCTAACTTCTGAAAACTTCCTTTCTTTGCAACGATCAACAAATCGTTAGAAGTATTTTTTTTCTCACGAACTTTAAAATTATTTTTTTCTAACAAAGAAATTAGGTCTAATTTATTAAATGAAGGTAGGCTTATTTCATAGCAATGCTTAAAAGAACGAAGAGATTTTTCACGAATTTTATCCTGAAATTTTTGGTAATCTCTAAGAATGCCGGGGCTATTTCTCATAACGCACAAGGATGTTGAGGTAATAAGAAAAACTAAAATAATCAAGAACCATATAGCCTGATAAACATTAAATAAATCTAGGTGCCTAAAAATATCAAACCAAAATTGTCCGAACTTAATAATATAGCTTTCATAGGGCTGTTTTTGTTTTAATATTGTTCCGATAATCGAAGCAATACCAACAAAAGATAACATTGTGATTGCGAATCTCAT
>Ga0209502_10000261_pt1 | contig 59391 bp, 52 predicted proteins | sample ArcticOcean_MG_C_10_FD_187442 | JGI IMG/M metagenome (GOLD analysis project Ga0209502, IMG submission 187442) | Marine microbial communities from western Arctic Ocean - ArcticOcean_MG_CB11_90 (SPAdes) (version 2) | ecosystem: Environmental > Aquatic > Marine > Oceanic | place: Arctic Ocean... | reverse complement strand
CTCGCAGGCAATCGGTCGAACCGATTCACTTCGCATTGCAAGCAAAACTTTCACATTTCCAATCGATCGATAAGAACGCGCCAACGCTACACCCGCCGTCGACTGCATCGGTACTATTGGCACTGCTGGAACGAACAGCTGCCATTGTTCTATTACCTTCAGTCCACAAAGCAACCCGCTCTCGACAAATTGAAGCGGTTACATTTATGCTCGTAAGCACCATGGTAGGTCGCATATAATAGATAGCGTTACACCGATTTTTACCGCGCGTTTCGCTCCCACCTGACTAAGAAAAATTAGAATTACAGACGGCAATGGTCATATTGGTTTCAAAATAGAATAACTGACTATATATCATCTTAGAAGAACCCCAAATGCATTTTCAAGCGAAATGCCTCCAAATTTGCTATGAGTTACTATGGCAGTCCGTCTATAATAATTCAAACAAAATAACGATATGTCAGCTTTAATCAGCCCGAGTTTAGCTCAAAACCCTAGCGAAAAAATAAGCACTACAGGCACTTAGAATCAGACCAGATTTAGGTTACCATAACTGATGTATACTCAGTTTTATGGAAATCAATGGACTTTCAAGTATGGACAGCCGACAAGCAAGACACCGTGACGGCAGTGCTATCGCGTGCGGCAGAACAATTCTCAGAACGGACTTTCCTGGATTTTCAAGGGGATAAATACACCTACGGTGAGGTCGACAAAAAGGCGACGCAGTTGGCCCATGGTTTACTAGAGAGAGGCGTACAGGATGGTGACCGCGTGGGAAGCATTCTAGACAGTAATCTAGATGCAGTATTGCTGTGGTTTGCAGTCAACAAAATAGGCGCTATTCATGTGCCGATTAACACCGCTTACAAGGGTGAATTTCTCCGGCACCAATTTGCCAGTGCAGGCTGTCGACTCATGGTCGCCGAGGGCGACTATGCACAAAGGGTACTAGACGTTTCTTCAGGTCTGCCAGAAGGCGAGTTGATGCTCGTAAGAGGCGAGCCCGTAGCCGGAAACGCTGATCTGCGTACCGAACTCTTTTCAGAGGCGTACCACAACAACACCGAAAGTATTGAAGACAACAACAAACCAAGCGACCTATGTATGTTTATCTTCACAGGCGGCACCACAGGGCCTTCCAAAGCCTGCATGATCAGCCACAACTATGCCTGCAACCTTGCCCGACAAGTTCTCAAACGGGATTCACGCACTAAAAATGAAGTAAACTGGACACCCCTACCACTGTTTCATATGAACGCAACCGCGGGCTCCATTCTTTCGTGCATGATGGTAGGTGCGGCTGTATCTATTTTTCCCCGCTTTTCTGTCTCCGGTTTTTGGCACGATGTCGAGCGCAGCGGAGCAAGCGTGGTTAACCTACTGGGTGCGATGATTGGTTTTATTGCCCATGCGCCCGACGACGAGTCTTCCAAACGATATTTTGGGAAATTAAAAGCAGTCCGTGGCGCACCTTTTCCACCAGAGCTTCAGGACATTTGGAAAACCCGATTTGGAGTCAAGTATGCAGGATCCAACGGTTATGGCCTCACCGAGGCTGCTCGCGTCACGTCGCTACCCGACGGGGTAGCAGCCCCGCCAGGCTCATCAGGTCGAATCAACGAAGATTTCGACGTTCGCATTGTCGACGACGACGATATTGAACTCCCTGCCGGTCAACCAGGAGAGATCATCATCCGCCCTCGCCACCCTAACATTATGTTTGACGGTTACTGGAACCAACCGAGGGAAACGCTGGAGGTTATGAAAAACCTTTGGTTACATTCAGGCGATATTGGCAAGTTCGACGACGACGGGTTTTTCTATTTTGTCGACAGAAAAAAAGACTACTTACGCCGACGTGGTGAAAATATTTCGAGCTTTGAGATGGAGGCAACGTTGAAAGCACATCCACTGATTGATGAGGTAGCGGTACATGCCGTGCTTGCCGACTCTGAAGATGAAGTAAAGGCCACGGCAATTCTCGTCAAAGGCGCTAAGTTGGACGAAGAAGAATTATGTCGCTGGTGTGTTGATCGGATGCCTTATTTTGCTGTACCACGATTCATTGAGTTTCGCACAGACCTTCCGCGCAGTCCCCTGGGAAGAGTCCTGAAATACCAATTACGTGACCAGGGATGCACACCTGAAACCTGGGACAGAGAAGACGCTGGATTTGAACTGACAAAGCGTTAAATATTTGGATGACGACGGGAGCCTTACTCCTGAGCAACAAGAGGTTTTCATGACATTAGATACTCAGTTCTTATCAGACTACGTTGAGATTAGGCAGCTCAATGCCTTGTATAACCGACTCGCCGACAGCGGCGACGGTGACGCTTATGCTCAGCTATATACGGATGACGCGGAATTCCACATTGTCGGCAACCAAACCTATTGTGGGCGCAAGGAAATTGCTTCCGCCGCAAATGCTACCAAAGTTACTGTGCACGTGACCACCGAGCCTGAAATTGAGATCGATGGGGATTCAGCGTCCCAACGGCTGCGCATGCTGACCGTGTACCGCGCCGAAGATCTCTCCAAAAATGACTTTGTGGCTTCTGGGTGGTACCTGGACGAACTCAAGCGCACCCCAGATGGCTGGCGATATTATCGGCGGCGCGTCGAACTTGACCTCGATATCAACGCCGTATTTGAGAAGATGGCAGTTACGGACTCATTCGCCGCACTAGTCAAAAAATAGCCCAAACACCGGAGAAACTTGCACATGCCTAACGAATCTAAAGCTATCAGATATGACGGAAAGGTCGCTGTCATCACCGGCGGTGCGTCTGGGATTGGACGAGCGACCGCGGTCGCGTTCGTGGCGGCGGGTGCATCAGTCGCCGTGGGCGATATTAATGCCGATGGCCTTGCTTCACTCGAACGAGAACTCGGACAGCACTGCACAACCCTGCTAACCGACGTCAGCCATGAAGCGCAGGTTAAAGCGCTTGTAAGCCATTGTGTAAAAACCTTTGGTCGTATCGATATTGGCGTGAATTGCGCCGGAGCAGCAACTCCCAAACCGATTCTAGAGATCGATGAAACCGAATGGGACCAGAACCTTGCGCTGAATCTCAAGGGTCTTTTTCTAGCGCTCAAACATGAAGCGAAGGTAATGCGTTCGCAAGGTGAAGGCGGTGTCATCATCAACATTACTTCGGTAACGGCATCTCTTTGCCCCGTCGGGCTGTCACATTATTCAAGCGCCAAAGCAGGAGCCAATCAGCTAACACGAATAGCTGCCGAAGAATTCCAAGACCTGGGCATACGCGTCGTTGCTGTGGCACCAGGACTGGTACGAACCCCCCTGGCCCAGACGATGTGGGACACGCCAGGATTATTAGACGCCTACAACTCCAACGTGCCTTCTAACCGGGGCGGTGAAGCCCATGAAATAGCCGATGCCGTCCTTTTTCTCGCATCAGACCGAGCCAACTTTATTAACGGCACTGTCACCTATCTCGACGGTGGGCATAGTGCCAATGGAGGTTGGGCGGATTTCGCTAATATAAGAGAATATTATAAATAGATTTGCTTCCACTTAAGCTCAGGTGAAAATCGGTATTGTTTAAAATTTCATCCTTGGCGTCAGGCCAATTTCTAACACTTCCAGCGACCCACTCTGCAAATGCGCATTCTGTGGGTTGATAGGTATGACTAACAGTTGGCTGGAATCATGATCTTCGAAGTAAACAAATATACCGTCAGCGCGTACTTCGGGCGGATCGCGCCTCACAAAATGTTACAGACCCAGCAACTTACGCAATTCGGGGCGGCTCACCTTCATTGAAGCAGTTCGCGGCAGCGAGGGAAGTACAATGTACTCCACCGGCACCATGTACGACGGGAGTTGCTCGCGCACTAAAGTGTTCAGATCAACTGGATGAGGCGCCTTAGCTCCCTTCACTAACTCAATGGCCGCGACCGGCACCTGCCCAAGCCGCTCATCGCTTTTAGCCACAATGACAGCATCTGCGACCGCGGCATGTTTACGCAGAACCCCCGCCACCTCTTCAGGTAGTACTTTAAAACCACCACGATTAATCGCGTCATCGGCCCTTCCCTCAAGAAAAATAAACCCTTCGGTGTCGATGCGTGCAAGGTCGTTGGTTCGATTCCATTCAGGACCATAACGATTGGATTTTATTTCGACGAGCCCCGTTTCGTCATCACCCAGGGGATAAAACTGATTCCGGTCCACCACCCGAATATTGACGTCTTTTCGCGCACGACCAACGCTGCCGCGCTTCTCCTCGCCAAATTTTTTGTGATCGCCCAGAGTCCACCCCGCTAAGCCACCAATGAACTCGGCAGCACCGTAATCAACTAGAATGGGAACGCCATAGCGTTGCTCAAATTCCTCTTGCACCTCAGGCTCAAGAGGCGCGGTGCCAGAGCGAATAGCCAATAAACTTGAAAGCGCTTCAGGATTCGGGGCGGAGTCTAAAACCATACGGATCATGGCCGGCACTAAGCTGGCGGCTTTGGGCCGATACTGCTTTACCGCAGCGACCCAATCATCGACATTAAACTTCTCGAACAGCACTATCGGTCGGGCCTGATAGAGCGCCATCAACAACCCGAACAACCCACCCGCATGACTAAACGGCTTAAACAACAATGCCGGCGAATGTTTTAGCGCTAACTGTGCATTCGCCTGTCCAGTGTTTTGCTCACCAGAACGCAATGAAGGCATCAGAATGTCTCGGGACACGGGGATTCGTTTAGGTGTCCCAGTCGTGCCACTGGTCAATCGCTCCAACACTAATCCGGGCGGGACATCACGATGTGGGCCTTGGCCAAGCTGTTCTAAGCCGGGTACAACACGAACCGAAAATGGCGGGCCAACGACCTCGATACCTACACTGCCTGCCTCCTGAGCTGCAGCGATAACGCCATCGGCAGACCAATCATCATGGTCACCAAGTACCGCCTGCAGTCGCTGAGTTTCAATATCTTCGATAAAATTCGCTGCAGCATAGCTGGGTCGTAAGGGCACCACCATGCGGCCACTAAGGATGAGTGCAACAAATGTCACCACCGCAGTCGGCCGATTACGAGCGGCCCACCCGACCGGAGCTGAAGCAGCAACGCCATGCGCCTCGAGCAACGCAATCACTTCGTTTGACGCCTGCTGAAGCTCTCTCCAGGTAACACTTTGCTCACCTGCTTCAATAGCCACTTCGTCCGGAGACAATGAAAGAACATTAGCAATTCGCTGCTGAAATCCGTTCTGGCTATCTGTGTGTTTTGCTTGATCCATTCTGCTCCGACCTTATGATTACAATTAATACGCCACAACGTTAATGTCGTGACGACGAATTTTTTTTCGTTCCGATAGTCACTAACGCAGCCCCTAAAGATCTATATTATAACTGACAGAAAGTCTTTTATAAAAACTTCTAAGCTCTAAAATAGCGCTTAATTCACCATAAATTCGATATTTTACACCTATTCTGGTAATATAAAATATAATAACTGACGTTATGTCATTTCATTTAGATCTGAATGCGAACCAGAAAGCGTACTAAAAAATAATCATAAATTGAGCCCCTTTGATGAACTCCAAACCGACCATTGCGCAAAAACTAGGCGATTGGGTGTCAGCATTACGGTATGAAGACCTCCCGCCCGAGGTCATTGCCAGCGCCAAACTTTGCCTACTCGACTTTGTTGGTGTCGCATTGCGCGGGGCGACGTTCCCTCAAGTCGCGCCAGTCCAAGCGCTTCTTGACACGCTGGGCGGAAACCCTGTGGCCACCGTTATTGGTGGCCGCCGCACATCACTCCCATATACGGCCCTGGCTAACGGGACCTTTGGACATAGTTGCGAATTTGATGATAGCCATTTCCACTGCGGACACCCGGGTGTCTGCGTCATTCCCGCTGCGCTTGCTACCGCCGAGCAAGAACGCATCGACGGCAAAGCGCTTATCACCGCCATCGTCGCCGGTTATCAAGCAATGATTTGCTCTGTGGGTCCTATTCACCGCCGTACACTGGAGTTGGGCTGGCATGGCACTAAGATAGGAGGAGTCTTCGGTGCTGCTGCCGCGACAGGGAAAATCCTGAACCTAAATGCTCTTGAGCTTGCCAACGCGTTCGCGATCGCTGCGAGTGATGCTTCCGGAACGATGGAGTACGACCAAAGTGGCGGCGAGATAAAACGTTTTCACGCCGGTCTAGCATCACGTTCCGGCGTTGAAGCAGCGATACTGGCCGCAGCGGGGCTGACCGGGCCATTGACTATCTTCGAAGGTAAACGAGGAATATTCCGTCTATTTAGTGAGGGCGAAGAACCGGTTATCGACCGCTACTGGCAAGAAGATTTTCACATCCTGGAGACCATGTTTAAGCTGCATCCTTGTGCCGGCACCTTACATGCCGCTATTGATTGCGTTGCCCAAATTCAACGAGATCACCAAGTTCAAGTTGGTGACACTAAACTCATTGAGGTCGGAATCGTGGATTGGGCGATTCCTCATGGTGCTGCGATCATCGAACCGACTGACGCTATCAGCGCTCAATTCAGCCTGGCCTTCTCGCTCGGATTACAGATGGTAACCGGCGCTGCGTCAATTGACGATTTTTTAAACCCCGCGAAGTGGAGCGACGAACGTATTCAGGCTGTTGCCAGAAAAGTACAACCCGTCGCTGACCCCGTACCCGAAAATGCATCAGAGCTGTTTGCCCGAGTCACCCTAACCACAATCGACGGCACCGTGCATCAAGCATCCCAAGAGGCTCCAAGAGGGTTTCCCACCCTCCCAGCTTCAGCGGAGGACCTAAAGGCTAAATTTCTTTCGTTAACCGCAACCCTATTGCCACCAGGACAAGCGGAAGCGCTGATCGCCACTATTGACAAGCTTGAGGAGCAAGCGGATCTGGCTTTTGTGGCCGAAACATTCAAAAACATGCGATAACTGGATCCACGCTAATGAGATTAAGGACAAACCGATGGATCTAGAGGAAAAAGGTAAAGGTTTCATCGTCGTGGGCGGATCTAAAGGTATGGGCTTTGAAGTCGCCAAATTGCTCGCTGCCAGCGGCGCCAGAATCGCAATCATCAGCCGCCAGGGCGCAGAAGATGCTTTAGCCACATTACCGCCTGACCTAGGTAACAATATTACCAGTATTCTCGGCGACGCAACCCAAGCGGAGTCCATTGATCATGCGATCAGCCAGGCCGTAGAGACACTGGGTAGCGTCCATGGACTGGTAACAGCCAATGCCGAACGCAGATATGGCAACCTATTGGATAGTTCAGACGCTGATTGGCTGCACGCTTTTGAAAGCGTGGTTATGGGTACTGTTCGTTGCTGTCGGGCGCTGATCCCTCACATGATCAACGCCGGTGGCGGGTCGATCGTGACCCTGGGAGCCTACTCAGCTCGATCACCGAAGTCATACCTCTTCCCTTACGCGTCGAGTAAAGCCAGCATCGTCAACATTACTAAAAATATTGCCCGAGCCTACGGCGCCCAAGGAATACGGGCTAATTGTGTGTGCCCGGGTGTAATTGAAACGGAGCGCTCAAAAAAGCGGCTCGACGATCTGGTCATCGAACATCGAATAAACCGGGTTGAAGCTGGTTCACTTGATATCGCCAACCTTGGTATGAGCGTTGCGCTAAAGCGACTAGGAAAACCCAACGAGGTTGCTAATTTGATTACCTTTTTGCTTGGTGAAAAGAGCGCTTACATTAGCGGAGCGCTGATCAACATAGATGGCGGTACGGAGTTCTAGGAAATCCGCTCTTTGGCACTAGCCTTACGAGCGCTCAATCCAGCGAGCCAAAATAAAATAGTTGCCACACTATACAGCGAAACCGTTGCTAGCAACGCAGGCCTGAGGGACTCATCACCACCTACAGCGTCACTAACCATACCCGTCATCAGGGGTATTAACCCGCCGCCAATCAACACCGCGAGCAGTTTACCGGTCGCCAAGGTGGTGCCCCGTACATCCGGTGCAGCCAGGGAAAGAATGAGTGAGTAACCCGTAGCAACAAAAAACCCAGCAAAGAATGCCAAGGCAAACAGGCCACCCATCGCCATGGAAAAACTAGGCGCGAGCGTCATTACTAAGCCCGCTAACAAGGCAGCCGCCGTTGCCAATGTAGGTATTAGCGCCAGCCGTGCTGCATCCCCTTTTGAGTACCTGTCAGCGATCGGACCTACCAGCAGGGAACCAATCGACTGCGTGACACCAACACCAATGCCAACCCAAATAGCGGCTTCACTGATACTCAGTCCGTGAATACGAACAAGGAAAGATACCAACCAGACCATCAACGAATACTGTACTCCAGTGGAGAAGGTATTGGCCAGCAAGGCATACCTTAACGCCGGCTCAAGGAAAATTTCTTTAATGGTCTGTTTCGGTGAAGGTCCAGCACCAAACAGCCCCTTAGACGGCAGGCGCTCCTTAAGCTCTTCCTCATAAGCGCCACGAACAGGCTCCCGCGTGGTGAAGAAAAAAAGGCACGCCAAAATAATTCCTGGAATGCCTGCGATTAGAAATACTTCGCGCCAGCCATAGTGCAGCAACACCCATCCACCTAGTACGAATATAACGAATTGCCCTGCCGCAGCACCGGCGTAGTAAATACCAACGGCCGTACTCCGTTGTCGTTTTGGGAAGGTATCGGCAATAATAGACAGACTCGCCGGCGATGCTGGCGCCTCAGCCACACCTACGCCTATCCGCGCTGCTACCAGACTCATATAACTTCCAGCGAAAGCACTAAGAGTCGTGCATATGCTCCATACAGCGACTGTAGCACTCAGCAACCCACGCCGGTTCACCCGGTCGACCAACCACCCCATAGGTAGGACAAAAATAGCGTAAGGAAGGGAGTACGCAAGCCCACCGAGCGCACCAATTTGTGAGTCAGAAAGATCAAACGCTTCCCTGAGAGGCTCCGCGACAACTGAAATCACACCACGATCGACGGATCCAAAAATATAGATGAATACGAGCAGTCCTAATACGTACCACTTGTAGGCTGGTTTGCTGTCGCTTGGGTTTTCTGCTGCTTGTTTTGTCATCGTTAAGCCCTCAAAAAGTTAAAACCTGCGCCTTACACGCTTACTTGGGAATATCACAGCAATACCTTGCACTGTAAGTGGTACGCGAAGATGTAGGACTAACGGTTCGGCCGCCTTCCCTACAGTTTTGTCCGCTAGCCCATGGAACCAAGGTGACAGCGACCGGCGGCGGCCAAGTCCGAAGGTAAAAATCCTACTGCCGATTCGCGACGTGACCGGCTTAATCATGGGTAGACCAAGCAAGCCCAAAAATAATTCTCTATTGGCTGTTAGCTAATGACCGATCATTGCGATAAGAGCTTGTTCACCAACTCTGTGTCAAGGTATTCAGAAATTGCGCAAATTTTTTCACCCTCATAGCGATAAATATGACAATAGACATTGTTATAGGGCATTCCTGAACGGCCCTGGCCAGATCCAGCGAATTCGATAAATCCAATACCTTTACCAAAGGCGCTACCCTTGATAACTGTCGGTACACCCGCCTCCGTTAAGTGCTCGAATACGTACATCCAGCAGTTTTGAAGTATATCTTCCTTGCCCCTGAACTCTTTGCCTATAACCGGGTGGGTACCGATAGGCGTAAATGTTACATCCTTCGTTGTATATTCAAACGCACGCTCTAAGTCACCAGCACCGACCGCCTCGAAGAAAGCCAGTCCAATTTCTTCTTCAATTTCCATAACAAAATTCACCTCCAGCGATATAACATTTACTTCCACAAGGAAGCTCAAGCCTCTTATTGTGCAGAAAACCCACCATCAACAGCGACGATTGCTGCGTTCATTAGCGTTGATGAATCTGAACAGAGCCACAGAACCGCGTCACCAATTTCCTTTGGTTCACCCATACGTCCCATTGGCTGTAAGTTTACATAAACCTCCTTCAACTCAGGAGAAGCATCAAAGGTAGCATCCAATAGGTGTGTATTAATCAATCCAGGACAGATGGCATTAATTCGAATTCCATCGCGGGCATGATCAAGTGCTGCCGATCGAGTCAGGCCAACCACACCATGTTTTGCCGCACAATAGGCTGTCATTCCTGGAACGCCAGCAGTTCCGGCCCCAGAAGAAGTATTTACAATAGCGCCATGCCCTTGTTTTACCATGTACGCGAGTTCGTGTTTCATACAGAGGTAAACACTCTTAAGATTGACATTAAGCACCTTATCCCACACTTCTTCCGGTACTTTATGAACAGGATCCCGCCCAATTTGATCTATTCCAGCATTGTTATGGGCATAATCTAGACCACCAAATGTGTCGATTGCAAAATCAACCATCCCTTTAACCATTGCGTCATTGGTTACGTCAACTTTGACGAACGCTGCGACCCCTCCCGCCTGCTCAATAATTGAAACACTTTCTTGACCGCGATCCTCTGACAAGTCTGCGACAACCACCTTTGCGCCTTCACAAGCAAATAATTTGGCGCATTCGCGACCAATTCCAGCACCAGCTCCAGTCACAATGACAACTTTATTCCTGAATTCTGAATACATTGATTATCTCCGTATTTATATTACTGGCTGGATATAGATTGAACTGAATAGAGCGATAGAGGTGCTCAGCTTCTTCCAGATTACCGGCTTGATGCCCAGCAGCGCCCTGTTGCAGCGCTTGTTCAAGCGTTAATTCCACAAAGTATTGATAGCCCAAACAAACTGCGTTCATCCAAGCTCTACTCGATGGGCGCCTTTTTCCCAGCAACGACTCTAAGCCTTCTCCAACACATGCACTGCACAAGCGCTACCGAGCCCAACGACATGGGTCATCCCAATAGTCGCACCCTCTACTTGCCTGTCACCGGCCTCTCCTCGCAGATGAGTAACAACCTCATAAATATTAGCGATGCCCGTTGCGCCCAGAGGATGGCCTTTTGACAGCAAGCCACCCGACACATTCACCGGAATCTTTCCCCCAAGTGTAGTTGCGCCGCTGTCCAAAAACGGACCGCCCTGACCTTCATTACACAGACCAAGGTTCTCGTAGTGACAAATTTCCGCCGTCGCAAAGCAATCGTGTAGCTCCACCAAGTGCAAATCTTTTGGCTCAATCCCAGCCTCGTTGTAGGCTGCTTCGGCCGCATTGCGGGTCACAGTACTGACGTCTGGCATGATCAGGTTTCGGTCTGTAAATGGGTCGCTTGCAAGCGCTGAAGCTCGAATCTTTACCGCACGGCTAGTCAGTCCCAGTTCCTTTAGCTTTCGCTCACTACAGAGTACCGCCGCGGCAGAGCCGTCAACGTTAACCGAACACATCAGCTTGGTATTTGGGTAGGCAATCATCTCTGCACCAAGCACGTCTTCGAGTGGCGTTTCGCGTTGGTACATTGCCTTAGGATTAAGCGTACTATGAAAATGGTTCTTCACTGAGACTTGAGCATATTGCTCTGGCGTCGTGCCATAGGCTCGCGTGTGCTCCATACCCATTTCAGAAAATACAGCAGGCATAGTACCGGAGCCGGCCAATCCCTCACTGGGGATGGCCTCGCCCGCACGGTTTTTACGCACCAACATACCTTTACCCATTTTCTCAGAGCCCACTGCAAGCGCGATATCACAAACCCCGGCCTTAATAGCAATCATTGCTTCTCTGAAGGCTGTGGCACCCGTGGCACAGGCATTGGTAACATTAACCACGGGAACACCCGTTTGCCCAATCAGTTGCAACATGCGCTGGCCAACCATGGTTTCCCCACAATTACCGCTATACACCGCTTGTATATCCTTGATACTCAGGCCCGCATCATCAAGCGCGAGTAATGCAGCTTGGGCCGCCAGGCCCGGCGGAGTCGCATTTTCAAAACGACCAAACCGAATCATGTCAGTACCAATAACGTAAACGTTGTTGCTCATTATTCGGATCCCTTTTTAGGAACAAAGAAATGAGAAATAAACCCTTCACCAGCAGAATTCGACAATTCGGCACCTCTAAAAACAACCTCGACCGGCATATCAAAATCAAGGTTCTCCGGTGAGGGCTCGATATCCAACAAGTTGCCTTTGATCGTGCAGCCACTATCAAGATCAACTACTGCAGATACAAACGGTACTTTGATCCCGGGGTAACTTCGGTAAACGATCGTATAGTTATAAAGAAGCCCTGATGTCCCCAAATTCATTGGCGACATGCAATCCCGCGCGGCACATTTTGCGCAATGATCTCGCTGCCCCAGATAAGTCTGGCTGCAGTGGACACACTTAAAGCCTTGCAGGAAAGGCTCGCCGGCGTCGGTAAACTTTAAATACGGTGTGGCAGGCTTAAGGCCTTGGGTCGTCTCAGTCATTGCTTAATCACTTTAAGTGTTTTGCCGCTGGAAATTCTTTCTTGGTTGCACATGAGAAAGAGTTGCACATGAGAAAGAGTTGCACATGAGAAAGAGTTGCACCTGAGAAAAAGTTACACATGAGAAAGAATCTTCTTAATATCCGCAGACGTTACCGGTCGATTTAAATTAGTTGCCGGATTCAGCCCCCCCAGCGACTTTGGCTCAACATCAACATGAGTGGCCAGTTTACGCAAAGCGCCAACGGTACAATTATCGCGTCCGCCTAATGCGGTGAAAGGATCGTAAGAGAATTCCCGCATCGCGTTAAGATGAGTCATCTTATTAATTTCATCGGACGGGACACCTTTCAGTGTCGGCCACAATACTTCAGGAGAATATGGCCAAACTGTATCTGAATGGGGGTAGTCGCATTCCCAGGTGATCATGTCTACGCCGATGTCATGTCGATTTTTGATCCCAAACGCATCATCAATAAAACAAGAAATAATGTGTTTTTTATAAATTTCGGACGGCTTTTTCCCATCAAGTTTGCAGTTGGTCCAAGCGCTATGGTGCTGCTGAGTAAAATCAGCTCGTTCCAATAAATAGGGTATCCAACCGATGCCACCTTCGGATAACGCCATTTTCAAGGACGGATACTTTTGCCAAAAAGAAGCGAATATCCAATCAGCTGCAGCGGGTGCAATTGAAATCGGCATAGAGGTGATCCATGCGTCAATGGGCGACTCATCAGATGGGTAAGGCGCGTTGCCAGCGGACCCAATGTGCGCACACAAAACCACCTGATTATCGGCACATGCCTTCCACAAGGGATCCCACGACTCGGAGTGGAGGCTAGGTAAGCCAATGAGCGAAGGGTTCTCCGGAAAGGCCACTGCATGCACGCCTAATTTGACGATGCGCTCGACTTCCTGGACGGCTAGCTGCGGATCCCATAACGGCAGAAGGCCAATCGGAATAAACCGACCCGGGTGCTTGCCGCACCAATCGTGAACGTGCCAATTGTTATACGCCTGAATAGTGGCTAACCCGAGAGCTTTGTCATCCAGGTTTTGAAAGCGAGCCCCAGCGAAGCCCGGAAATGAACCGAAACAAACCGATCCCAGAACACCGTTTGCGTTCATATCATCAATACGAGCATCAACGTCGAAACAACCTTTGCGAACCTGGTCATACGAAACGGGTTCGAAACCAAATTCCTCACGAGGACGTCCAGCGACCGCATTGAGGCCCAGTCCTGGTGCTTTCTTACCTTCAACCACCCAATGATGTGCCCCATCGGAGCCCTTTGCGATATGCGGTGCGCGATGCTTAAATTCAGGCGCAATATGATGTTCGAACATATCTGGTGGTTCGATCAAATGATCGTCGACGCTCACCAGGACCATATCTTCCAAATTCTTCGCCATAAATTCGTATCCTTCTGTGCCTTTCCAAAGTGGGGCACAACGATTAATTATTAGGGACTTGCAATATAACTGACTATATGTCAGTTTTATACCTTTCGCAAGCCGATGATTTGATAAATATAGCTTAAGAACCATTGGTTAGAGACCGATTACCGCCCATTTTAAATTATTGCCCGGTTCGGTAATAGCTGAAACAAAGTCATTTATGACATACTCTGGCATGCTAGCCAATTTCGCCTTTAATTAGGAAAGGAGACTTAACGCTTGGACCTAATCTCTAGCGCAGAAGATAAAGAATTTCGCGAACGAGCTAGAGATTGGCTCAACGAAACTGCACCCCGGGAACGCCGACCCCACCACGGAGAAGCAATGCGGGAGTATGATAAGAACTGGCAGAAGGTCCAGTTTGACGAAGGTTGGGCAGGCGTTTCATGGCCTGTTGAGTATGGTGGGCTTGGACTGGGTCTTAGCCACCAACTTATTTGGTACGAGGAATACGCTAGAGCCTTCGCCCCCGATAACCATCTATGTTTTGTCGGCCTAAACCACGCCGGCCCTACCATTACTGCTCATGGTGACGACGCACAAAAAAGCGCGCACTTAAAACACATTCTTACCGGTGAAAAAATCTGGTGTCAGGGGTTTTCGGAACCCAGCGCCGGATCCGATTTAGCTGGGCTGACGACCAGGGCAGAAATCGACGGTGACGAACTGGTGATAACGGGAACCAAGACTTGGACCAGCCACGGACATCTGGCCGACATGCAGGAGCTTCTAGTTCGCACCGATCCAGACGCCCCCAAACACAAAGGCATTAGCTGGGTGATTTTTGACATGAAAACGCCTGGGCTTGAAATGCAGCCCATAGAGATCATGACCGCACCCAATCTACCTCATTTTGTTCAATGCTTTTATGATGAAGCACGTATCCCGCTAGCAAACGTCGTAGGAGGGCTCAACAATGGCTGGAGTGTCGCCATGTCGACGTTGGGTTTTGAGCGAGGCACCGCTCAGATCAAAGACCAAATCCGTTATGCCTTTCTGGTCGAACAAATGATTGAACGCGCCCGAAAACGATTCGGCACAAGCAACCTGGATAACGACGAAATCGGCGCGCGCTTAGCTCAATTGAGAGCCGATATGGCCGCAGCTAGAGCAATGGCGTACATGGTTGTGTCACGAGCACAAGCAGGCATACAAGGGTCGGAGAGTTCACTAATGCGCGCGATGGTAGGCGAAGTGCAGCAGAGGGTACGTCGCCTGGCCTTCGATATCATCGGACCCGAAGCACTTGAAAACCCGGAAGACGATGATTGGGTTTATTTCTACTTGCGGACGTATTCCACCACCATTGCTGCGGGCACAGCTCAGATCCAACGTAATATTATTGGCGAACGCGTGCTGGGTTTGCCGCGCTAAGGAAACGACACCATGGACCTACTGCCTTCATCAGAACAAGAACAAATCGTTGACACTATCCGTAGATTTTTAATTACCGAAGCGCCTGTTAGTCGACTTCGAGAACACGGTGCGCTAGGCAATCCGGATGCCTTCCTTTGGCCTCAGATTGGAGATCTTGGGTTTTTTGGCCTGAGCCTTGATGAAGCGCTAGCCGGCATCGGATTGAGTAGCGCCGAGGAAGCTTTGGTCTACCGGGAATTTGGTCGCCATTTGATCTCAGTTGGCGTGTTTGGGCTTACCCTGGGTGCCCGTATCGCGGCTATCGCCGGCGAAGCCGAACTGAGAGACAGGCTACTTTCAGGCTCGAATCAAGTCGGGATTGCTAACACCTTCGAGGACCTCAGGATCGGCCCCGATAGCTGTAATGGGCGGGTTCACCTATTCGAGGCCAAACAAGCATCATATATCCTGTTACTGGATGAAAGCGGTGCGGCGCTGATAGCTGCAGAGGAATGCACTAACCGAGAAACTGTCAATGCCACCGATGCCTCACTAACACTGGAACGGGCTACGCTCAACAATGTGAAACCCATCTGCTGGGTCAACGCTGATCACGAACCAGTCCACACTCGGGCACTGTTGTTGCTTGCCGCCTATGCCACAGGCCTTGCAGAAGCCACCCGCGACATGGCAGTTGAATACGCGAAGGACCGTCACCAATTTGGTAAGCCGATTGGTTCGTTCCAGGCGATAAAGCACGTTTGTGCCGATATGGCCATTCGAACCGAAGCCGCTCAGTCATTGAGCCTATTTGCGGCGATGGTTTTTGCGGAGAAACGAGGTGATCAGGATTTTCAGGTCGTCTCAAGCAAAATTGTTGCGACCGACACCGCAACCAAGAATGCGGCAGCAAATATTCAGGTCCATGGCGCCTTCGGTTTTACTGCTGAAGCCAACGCTCACCATTACCTTAAACGGTCACACGTCGTGGACCTGCTTTGGGGTGATTTAAGAACGCAACGTAAAAGGCTTCTTAATTTACCCTATAGCGGGGAATAAACGCATGGTCAAAGCTTCCAACTCATTTTTAAGGGGCAAACGGACGTGAGCCTTTGAGGTTCTCAGATTCGATCATAACGTATGGTCGACAGAGATGGTGCAAACACTAAGGGCTAATATACTGACCTTTAAAACAGCTGACACACCGTGTTGTTGGTGACGCCACAGAAATCATGACGAAGTGGATGCTAATCATAAGGGCAACCAAGGTTGAAAAGGAGTCAAACATGAAAGTTAAGGTTGATGTTAAAAAATGTGTGGGCCACGCGCGCTGTGCTGCATCAGCGCCGGAAGTCTACGAGCTCGACGATAATGGTTTTAACGTCACTGCTGAAAGACAGGTCCATATTGGGCAGGAACAGAAGGCGCGTCGCGGAGCTCGCGCTTGTCCTGAGCGTATCATTACTATAGAGGAGGAATAGACAGGAAATGAGCACTAAAATACATAAGGTAGCAATCGTGACCGGCGCATCATCCGGTATTGGCGAGATCACCGTCCTCCGCTTGATAGACGCTGGTTACAAGGTCTACGCGGGTGCGCGCCGCGTAGAACGAATGCAGAGCCTGGCGAGTGCCGGCGCAGTGGTTAAAGCGCTGGACGTGACGATAGCAGCGTCGATAGCAGAGTTTGTGAACGCGGTAGTCGATGCAGAAGGCAGAATCGACGTATTGGTGAATAACGCAGGGTATGGTTCCTACGGTGCGGTTGAGGATATTCCGCTAGCAGAGGCGCGACGACAGTTCGACGTTAACCTGTTCGGGCTAAGTGAAATGACCACGGCAACGCTGCCTACGATGCGCGCCCAAAGATCCGGCACCGTTATTCATATAGGTTCGATCGGCGGTAAAATGTGGTCATTACTCGGTGGCTGGTATCAGGCATCTAAGTATGCGTTGGAGGGGCTGGCCGACTGCACCCGCAATGAACTTAGGCCGTTTGGCATTAATGTGGTGCTCATTGAGCCAGGCGGCGTGAAGTCTGAGTGGCGGGAAAATGTCATTGAAATCGTCAAGAATACCTCCGGAAGTGGCCCTTACAAAAAACTTGCTGAAGCCGCCGTTAAGTTTTTCGAAGGCGCCGAGTCGCTGGAAATTGAACCGACGGCGATAGCGGATGTTATTGTGAAAGCGTCGCAGTCAAAGCGGCCGAAAGCCCGCTATGTAGTACCTGTCCACTTCAAGCTCGTATTGTTACTGAAGGTATTGTTGACCGATCGAATGTTCGACCGCCTATGGTGTAAGTTCATGGGAGTTCCAACATCAGTATGATTCAATTTAACCCAGCAAGGTTGACTAAATGGCTTACCTGGCTCGCTATTTCTACTGCATTAAGTGCATGTACCCTGAAAAACCCCGCTAATTTACGAGTCGATGATTTACATGCAGATGATTTACATGCAGACGATTTACATACAGACGATTTACGTCTTTATGTGCTCGATTGCGGCTATATGGATATGCAGGGCTTTGCCCAGTTCGAAGAACTCTATGGTGTTCCCGAAACGGCGGTCGCTATCCCAGGTCAAGCTAACCCCTGCTTTTTAATCACCAATAATGGTCAAAGTTTGCTGTGGGAGGCCGGTTTACCAGATGCCACGCCGCGCGAACCGACACCATCAGCCCTCGGCGTAAAATTCGAAATGCCAAACAAGCTCAAAGCACAAATGGAAGCACTCAGCTTTTCTCCTGCGGACCTGGACTACTTTGCCATATCCCACTTGCACTTTGATCACATCGGAAACGGCGCTTACTTCAAACACGTCAAAACATTATTACAACGCGCTGAATGGACAGCTGCAAACCGACCCGGTGAAAAAAGCATTGGTTACGATGATAACGCTACAAACGAGTTTAAAGAATATGAAAAGTTAATACTGTTAGACGGCGATCATGACGTTTTCGGTGATGGTTTAGTGATGCTAATCTCTACTCCTGGACATACCGAAGGCCACCAGGTCCTGGTTATCAAACTCCGGGAATACGGACCCGTGATCCTCAGCGGAGATGCGATTCATTTTGCAGAAGAACTTGAACATCATATTTTTCCGACCTTCAATGCGTCTGCAGAACAAAGTGAAGCTACGGTGAAAACATTATTGGAACTCGAAACAGCATTAGGTGGTGAGCTCTGGATTCAACACGACCCCGTACAGCACCAGAAAAGAAAAATAGCACCGGACTATTATCGCTAACGATCCATCAGCGCGACACAGGTTCCCCCTTTTTTATGATGGCCTTACTGCGCTCTGGAACACTAGCCTCCAACGCAACCACAGCACTGACCCGCCATAAATCAATAACGATGTATCCCAGGGACACGCAGGCGCCGAAAACCCGCTGCGGGCAAGGATGGTTCTTTCCAATGTCGCCATCGCTTGGTTCGCCGTGTAAAGTCGTTTTATGATTGCCACCAAGTGCTAAATATTCACGCCAGCACCCCAAGCCACGAGCACGGCTAAGGCTGCCCCGGGCGCGTAGATCATGGTGTCTTGATCCGTGTATTCGAACGCAACAATGATTCGCCTGCATTAGTTGGCCCGTAGGCTGTTACAAATTTTGTATCTCGCTCGGGAAATAGAACATCACCACTCCCGACGGCTCGCGCAAGCTCTTCTGCATCAAAATCATCACTCGGTGTGTAGCCTTGATGCACTTCAAAACGAACTTCTCCGACCCAGCCACCACCAGCCAACAGTGTCTTACCGGTCTGATCACCCGATAGGTCGCTCACCATATAAATTAATGTTGGCGCAACGCGATCAATATGAAAGACTCGTTTGTATTCATCAGGCATGTGAGCCGTCATTGCGGTGGCCGCCGCTGGCCCCAAATTCCACACCCGAATACCATACTTTTTACCTTCGATCGCTAACGAGCTGGTGAATCCAATCACTCCGCATTTTGCTGCACCATAGTTAGATTGACCGAAATTACCGCGCAAACCTACGGTGGAGGTAGTATTAACGATCACACCTCTACAGCCATTTTCTTTCATCCAAGTGAACGCCGGCCGGGTCACCGAATAAAGCCCCTTTAAATGAACCGCGATCACCGCATCCCACTGTGCTTCATCCATTTTCACCAGGCTTGAATCGCGAAGAATTCCGGCATTGTTCACCAGAATATCTATGCGATCGAAATGCTTCAGGGCGGTATTCAATAGGGACTGTCCACCTGCGACGGTACTGATGTCGTCGTAGTTTGACACCGCTTTGCCACCCTGATCGATGATCAACTGCACCGTTTGGTCTGCGGGACGACTATCACCCCCCACACCTGTAGCGATATCATTGACAACCACCGCGGCACCTTCAAGCGCAAGAGCCAAGGCATAAGATTGACCCAGTCCGCCACCTGCGCCCGTTACTGCAGCGACCTTTCCATCAAGATGTCCCATCGTTTTCCTCCGGTTAGCGCCCTTGAAAGTCGGGCGAACGTTTTTCTAACAGAGCGTTAACCCCCTCCATATGATCTTCAGTAAGATGAGCCACTGCCTGCAGCGCAGCACTCATTTCCATGATGCTTTCGAAGCTTCCGGTCTGCCCCTGGCGAAGCAGACTCTTGGTAAAGCGCAAGGCGTGCGGCGGTTGGGCACTAATACTCTCGGCAAGGGCTTGCGCCTCTTGCTCAAGCTGCTCATGCGACGTTACCCGACTCACCAGGCCCCAGGCCGCAGCCGTATCGGCGTCGATGGTCTGCCCGGTATAAAGTAGCTCCGCTGCACGGCTCATACCAATTATGCGAGGTAACAACCATGCGCCACCATCACCCGGAACTAATCCTAGTTTGAGGAAAGTCGCCCCAAATACCGCGCGCTCTGACGCAAGCCGAATATCAGCGAGACAAGCGACATCACACCCGAGGCCTATCGCGGGGCCATTAACGGCCGCAATTAATGGCACGTCTAAGCCTGCCAGCGAGTTGACGACTTCGTGAATATTTCGTCGATATCCGTCTCGTATCGCGACGCCATCAGCCGCAAATGCCCCAGAACGCTCTTTCATCGCTTTTATGTCACCCCCGGCGGAAAAAATTTTGCCCGCCCCCGTCAATACAGCACAACGAACCTCCCGGTTTTGATTTATTTCTTCACAAGCCATACGAATTTCATTGCCATCGCCGTGGCGGCCTAATGCATTACCTGCCTCCGGGCGGTTTAAAGTCATTGTCGCGATACGACCTTTTATAGTTAGATTAACAAGTCCCATGATGCTCCTTCTTTAAGGGTTGAGGTTATGGTGAGCGCTTAGAAATATCACCATTGCAAAGGCAAGCTATCCAGCCCCAGGACACCGCCACCTAAGGCATTGATATTTGCGTCAGGCTTTACTGTGAATTCCGGTATTCGCTTAAGCCACTCTTCAAGCGCGATATTGACTTCCAGTCGCGCCAAATGAGAGCCAAGGCAGCGGTGAGGTCCAAATGAAAAAGCGTTGTGGCGGTTGGGGCTGCGCCCTAAATCGAGTTCATGGGGGTTCTCAAACTCATCCGGATCACGAGTCGACAGCATTGTTGAGGTGGTGACCATGTCACCTTTCTTAATCCTCACACCAGCGTACTCTGTGTCCTGGGTAGCGACGCGCCCAGTCGTGACAATGGAGAAGGCACGAAACATCTCTTCTACCGCGTCCCCTAGAAGTTCGTGGTTGTCGCGAAGCATATTTTGTTGATCGACGTTCTCCGCGAGATAGCGAAACTGGAAACCCAGTGAACCCACAACCGTATCAAGGCCGCCGATGAACAGCATGACCACTATCCCCATCATTTCCTCTTGGCTAAGGGGCCGACCATCAATCTCAAACGTAGTGATCGTTGAAACCAGATCATCGCCCGGATCTTTCTGTCGTTCGGCAATCACACCATTTAAGAATTCCTTAACTTCTTGCATCGCGGGACCCCGGCCTGCCCTGTCGTGGACAATTGTATTAGTCCATGCACGAAATTTCGGCAAGTCACTTTTCGGCAGACCCAGTAAATTCAGGAAAATACTCACAGGGTAAATCTCACAGAACTCCGAAACAAAATCGCACTCTCCCTTGCCGACCAAATCCTCAGTTAGTTCAATAGCCCAGGCGCGAATCGCGTCTTCTTGTAATTTGACAGCTTTAGGAGAGAACAGCGGATTAAGCAGTCTTCGATAATCGAGATGCTCGGGTGGATCAACTTCCAACGGTATCAAGCGCCAACTCTCACCCATCGCCTGGGCGCGCGGTTGCGCACTGGAAAACAGCTCAGGATGTTGCAAGACATAACGAATGTCTTCAGCCTTGGTAACCACCCAGGTACCACGGTTTTCTGTACCACGGTCCTGGTGGCTCACCGGTGAGTAAATGATCCGAGGCCCCTCGTGTAATTTGCCTAGTTGCTCATGTGGGTAGGGTTCAAGGCCGGTGCGAAAATCACAATATTGGACCAGCTCTGGCGGTACGTGACTGGGCACATCGGACATATTGAAATCTTGATTTTTGTCATTACTAACCATCGAAATTTCCTTCAAACATTACACTGATAAATATTATAACTGACTATACATCAGTTTTTGTGTTTTTGTGTTATTGTGCATTTATGAATTTTGACTATTCCGAAGAACAAAAATTATTACAACAAGAAGCGCGAAAATTCTTGACTGATAACTCCGACTGCGCGGCCGTGCGACGGATTCTTAACCACGCCGAGAAATCATTTGATGACACATTGTGGTCATCAGTCGCAGAACTCGGGTGGCTCGGTGCGATCATCCCCGAATGCTACGGCGGGCTCGGGCTAGATGCCACTGACTTGTGCGCCATCAGCGAAGAATTGGGGCGAGCGATCACACCCATTCCCTTTTCCTCTACAGTGTATCTTTTTACCCAGGCCCTTCTGCTTGCAGGCAGCGAAGAACAATGCACGAGTTTGCTGCCAAAGATCGCCGAGGGGAATTTGATTGGCTGTCTGGCGACCAGCGAAGGACCTGGAGTCCGAACCATTGAGGCTAGAGTTGAACGGGGCCAGCTCAATGGATTGAAGTTACCGGTTACTGACGGAGACATTGCCGATTTCGCTATTGTGCTGGCATCGGATACCCGCGGTTGCAGTCTTTATCTTGCTGATCTGCGCGCCGGCGGAGTACAAGCCAGTCCACTGGCGACTTTGGACCCTAGCAGAGGCGCGGCTGAACTTAAGTTCTCGAACACGCCCGTCGAACGCTTGGGTGATGCCGGTAACGGCCACATGCTGGTGCAACAAATTTTTGATCGAGCGGCAATCTTTATTGCCTTCGAACAAATCGGTGGCTCCGATGCTGTACTGGAAATGGCCAGAGATTACGCCCTCGAACGCTATGCATTCGGTCGCCCTATTGGCAGCTTCCAAGCCATTAAGCATCGCATAGCGAACATGTACGTTCGTAATCAGATCGCGCGTTCAAACTGTTACTACGGCGCCTGGGCACTAGAAGCGCAAAGCGCAGAATTACCCAAGGCAGCGGCAGCTGCCAGAGTCTCTGCCAACGAGGCATTTAGATTCTCCGCCAAAGAATCTATTGAAGTCTTTGGTGGCATTGGCACAACTTGGGAGGCGGACTGCCACTTGTTTTATAGACGTGCCAAACAGTTGGCTCTAGCGGTCGGACCCACCGCCGTCTGGCGTGAGCGGCTTGCGACCGAACTCGAGCGCGTAACGACACCCACCGTCTAATTACCGAAGGGAAGCAATGGACTTTAACGACACACCCACAGAAGCCACCTATCGCGCCAAGGCACATGAGTTTCTTGCAAGCCATGCCCCATCAAAGAAACTTCCACAACAAGCTCTAGCCAGCCAACTATCGCAAGTCGAGTTATTGAAAGCGGCAAAAACCTGGCAATCGCTGAAAGCAGATCATGGTTTTGCCTGCATTACCTGGCCAAAGGAATTCGGCGGCCCTGGTGGCTCTGCGATGGAAAGCGTGATTTTTGCCCAAGAGGAGGAGCAGTTCGATATTCCCCTGGGGATTTTTCAGGTCAGCCTAGGTATCTGTATGCCGACGGTGATCAAGCTGGGTCGCGAAGATGTAAAGCAACGATTTGTTAAACCAGCGCTGCGCGGTGAAGAGATCTGGTGCCAACTCTTTTCTGAACCAGCGGCAGGTTCAGACCTTGCTGGCATTCGTACCCGCGCCGTAAAAGACAATGATGAGTGGGTCATCAATGGCCAAAAAGTCTGGACGAGTAACGCCCACATTTCCGATTTTGGTCTATTACTCGCGCGTAGCGACCCAACGGTGCGAAAGCACCAAGGTATGACGATGTTCTGGGTAGACATGAAGACTCCAGGTATTGAAGTTCGCCCCATTCACCAAATTTCAGGCAAGAGCGGGTTCAACGAAGTATTTTTCACCGACGTTAGGATTCCGGACTCTCAACGAATCAGCGAAGTCAGCGGCGGCTGGAAAGCGGCCTTGTCGACCCTGGCAACAGAGCGCCTAGCCATAGGTGGCGCTAAGGGCGCAGATTACGAAGAACTAATAGACTTGGCCTTGAAGACTCCCAGCGGCGATCAGTCTGTTATGCAAGATGCTGTCTTTCGTCAAAAACTCGCCGATTGGTATGTCAACGCAGAGGGTGTCAGACTCACCCGTCTTCGCGCAATGACCGCACTATCGCGAGGCGAAACGCCGGGACCGGAGTCTTCTATTGGAAAATTTATCATGGCTGCGCAGCTGCAAGATTTATCTGACTACGCCATGGACCTTCAAGATCAATACGGGATCATCAACGACGATGAGCGCTCTCCCCTTGCGGCAGCATTTCAAAAGGGCTGGCTCAAAGCGCCGGGTTCTCGAATTGCCGGCGGCACCGATGAAATACTGTTAAATGTAATAGCAGAGCGAGTGCTGGGATTGCCTAGCGAAGTGCGCGTCGATAAGGACAAGCCCTTCAATGATCTTCCGTTGGGTCGCTAGTGGTTCAAGAAACCTGGTCATCCCTTTTGTGCAAAAAGCAGACGTAAAAACAACTCTGACGTCAAAAAGCGACTTGCCCTCAACCGGTATCGATTAGCACGTGCACGCCGCCCAGCTCTCGCCAAAAATATTCGATTACACCATCGACCTACTGACGACTCAAAATCAGACAACCCGCCAGCGCACCACCACCGACACTCGTCAATGCCAACTCTGGGTTACCCTGCACCTGGCGATCACCACCGTCGCCCCACAATTGCAAGCATGACTCCCGCAGCAAGCCGAACCCATGCAGCCGACCACCTGAAAGCTGGCCCCCACCGGTATTCATGGGACATTTTCCCTCCAATGAAATTTGATCGGGACTGGCAACGAATTCACCGCCTTCACCCGGCGCACAAAACCCTAATGCTTCAAGCCAAATAATCGGTTGGATACTGAAACCATCGTAGATATTCGCGACATCAATGTCGCTAGGTTTTAGGTCGGTTCGTTCCCAAAGATGTGCGCCAGCATCTAAGGCGGGCATACTGGTAATATCTTCAAACTGATCCCAGCTATCTTTACCATACATAGCACCACTCATAGCCTCAATACGTAACGGAGGGTTCTTCATGTCCCGGGCGGCATCCAGGCTCGACACAATAAAAGACACCGAGCCATCAATTGGCGCATCGCAATCAAACATACACAGAGGATCAGAAATAACCCGCGTCGACAAATAGTCGTCCATGGTCATTGGCTCTCGATACATCGCGGTCGGATTTAGCTGTGCGTTTCGTCGACAGTTGAGCACCCACGCGCCAAGTTGTTCGCGCGTAAGGCCGTGACGATCCATCCTCACCTTGGTGATCATCGCGTGGGAATGGATTGGCGAAAGCGCATTAAATGGATAAGCCCAACCCTGCCAATTATTCCACCGTCGCGCAGGCGCAGCGGCGGGTAAAGGGTCTTTTTTTAATTGCTTTATCATTGAATATTGAATGGCGGTACGATGGCATACGACATGCCGCGCCTGCCCTGTTGCCACAGCCATAGCCGCAGTCATGATGGAAGACAAGGTGCTCGGGCCCTCCTGAATTGATGAAAACCAATTCAGCTTAAGACCTAAACCGTTTTTGATGTCCCTTAAAGGAACCGGGGCCATGCCGGGCGTCTCGCTAACTCCGGGGTTGGTACAAAGCCCATCTATATCATCCATCTCCAGTCCCGCGTGCTCGACAGCGGCTGTAATGGAATCTAAGGCCAGCTCTATTGCAGGTTGATTTACTCTACGGCCGATGGCCGACATACCGGCACCTGTGATAGCGGCGTCTCTTTCCAAAATTTTCGTCATCAACTCTCACCTTTTATAATCGGCATAAATAGGGGTAACCAAACATCCTCGCGATGATCAAAGACCACCTGTACCGGCATACCAATGTACACATCATCAATGCTGCAATTGACGATGTTAGTGGTCAGACGCAGTCCTTCCTGCTCTTCTATCTCGACCACGGCAATAATAAAAGGACGCTCTAGGCCTTCCTGCCATGCTTGCCGATTAATGGTAAATGTCGCCACTTCAGCCCGCCCGGAGACCACGGCTGGCTCAACATCTCGCGAGCGACACTTGGCACACACTGGTGCAGACGGATGAATGTAATACCCACATACATTACAGCGCGTAAAACGTAGCTTGCCATCCTCGCCTGATTGCCAGAAGAAACGGTTACGCTCATTTATCGCAGGTAAATCGCGCCTGGGTATCGCGGCAAGATCTGTTTTTATAGGTAACATGTTTATAGTCTTATTTCCCGGTCTAACCGAGCCTCCTATAGGTTGGCGTACTATCAGTTATTAACATGAGGTGCTTGAAAGGCCTAAATCGCGCGTCAGTACTATACCTTATAACTGACTATACGTCAGTTTAAATTGACATTATTCACCTGGCAATATCGCTGACCCTACGCCACGGCAGAAACAAACGTTAAATAGCGGCAAGGTTCTTTTGTAGTGAGCACCTTTGCAGCACCTTTGCAGCACCTTTGCAGCACCTTTGCAGCAACCTTGAAATTAACCTTGACATCAACCTTCACAGCAACCTTTGCAGCAACCTTTGCAGCAACCTTTGCAGCAACCTTTATCACAACCTTCATCGCAACTTTTTCGATCTAGGCAAAGCCTATCATAGTTGACGAGTCGTCAGTTTTTGGAATAGAGTGTGCATAGTATTTAGACGTTCCCAGAAAATGCGCAACACGAGAGCGCATTAGAGCGGCGCGCTACGAGGAGTCCATTAAATTGTCAGATAGACAAAAAACAAACAACGAAACAGCTGGCCAAATTACAGACGAGGACATCGAACGGGCACGACGCCAAATTGGCGTACCCAAGTTCGCTTACAACAAACCCTACAACGAGACCGCGTCTGCAGATGGTATACGTCACTTCGCCTTTGCATGCGGTGATGCCAATCCATTATTTAATGACCGTGCTTATGGTGCCAAGACCCGCTGGGGCGATCAAATCGCACCGCCGCTGTTTCTGCATAGCACCGGAAACAACCTGACGCCGAAGCCCGATGCCGAGAAGAAGACGCTGTTTAAAGGTTTGTTTCGCGGCGTCGGGAAGTACTACACGGGAGTTGACTGGACCTGGTGGAAGCCTATCTATCCTGACAACCGTTTATTTTTCGAACGCTCTACGGCAGATATTCTTGTTAAGGATAAATCCTCTTTCAGCGGTGGCAGAACAGTGACCGAGGTTTATCGTGATTTGTTCGTCGACTCCACCGGTGCTCTCGTTGGCCGCAGGGAAGAATCCTATTTAAGTGCCGAACGCGGCGGGACAAAAAAAGCGGGCCGTTATGCCGGCGTCGAACGGCACACCTACACCGAACAGGATATTGCAGAGATCGATGCAGTCTATGCCGCCGAGAATCGGCGTGGCAATGATGTCCGCTACTGGGAAGATGTTACCACCGGTGATGAGGTGACTCCGGTCGCTAAGGGGCCGCTCAGCATGGTAGATATCATCTCGATGCACATGGGCATGGGGCTCTCCAGCAGCGGCATCGGACCTTTGGGTTTGGGTTATGCACATCGCAAAAAAATGCCTGCGTTTTACGTACCCAACAAGTACGGCGTACCGGACGTCGTACAACGAGTGCACTGGGACCACGAGCGCGCTCAACAGCTCGGCTTACCAAGCTCTTATGACTACGGTCAAATGCGTACCAGTTGGCTAATTCATTTGATCACAAACTGGATGGGTGATGACGCCTGGTTATGGAAACTATCCTGTCAATCCCGCGCTTTTAACTTTATGGGGGACACCACCATTTGCAAAGGGAGAGTCATAGGCAAGCGCAAAGATGGCGAGCACTATTTGGTAGATATTGAAATGACATCGACCAACCAGCGAGGCGAAAACACAGCTCCCGGCACCGCGACTGTCATTCTTCCCAGTCGTGTTGGTGGATCCGTCGTATTGCCTACACCGGAACCAGAGACAGAGCGTCGCGCAGCCAGCATTCCTAGAGACCCTATCGCAGTTGATCAGGTGATGGCGGGGCATGATAAATAGGGCAAACGGCTTTCGCATCCCCTCTCCGGACGCCTACTGGACGTTTCAGGGCAAATTTAGTTCCATTAGCAACGTAGAACTTGCTGACCATATAATACGACCCGTAGTTGCGCACGCCAACATTGATTCCAACAAAACTGAAGGTGTGGTTTTCGCATCTCAACGGTGACGACCTAATCTTCGAAAAATACGAAGGCATTCGCGCAGTTACCATAGCGTCAACAGCGCAATAGTCATCGAGCACTAAAGACAAGGCGCTTCGGCACTGGCCGGGGGCATCGGCGCAATTTTTGAACGCGACTAACGCGACTAACGCGATCTAAATGATTTATCTAAGGACTATACAATGGCAAATATTATATTCGTAAAATCGAGCGGAGAGCTGATCGAGGTCGAAGCACAGGTTGGCCAAAGCATCATGGAAGTTGCGCTAAACAACAACATCGACGAGGTTCTCGCCGAGTGCGGTGGTTCAATGTCCTGTGCAACTTGTCATGTACACATTGCACCCGAATGGTCTGAAAAAATTGAGTCAGCAACTGAGATTGAAACCGAGCTCGTCGAATGTGCCATCGACCCAGATGGGTACAGTCGACTATCGTGCCAAATCTTTATGTGCGATGAATACGAAGGCATTGTAGTCAATTTGCCTGCGTCACAAAATTGATAAAAACGAGGGATGGCCTAGCGAATTCTTTTAGCAGGTAAATCCAGACCGACAGGCGCTTAAATATTGGCTCACCAACGATTAACGATCCCAATCATCGAAAGGTAACAGCACTATGAGCTACGAAACACTGTTGACTTCACTCGCAGAGGGCGTGTTGACAGTCACCCTGAATCGCCCAAAGCAGGCGAACAGTTTCAATCACGCCATGATCGAAGACTTCACGACCCTATGGGATGCAATAAGGGAAGACGACAACGTCCGCGTAATTGTTCTCCGTGCAGCACCAGGTAGGTCCTTCTGCACTGGCGTCGATGTAAGAGAAGGCTGGCGTGCACCTGGCCACGAACCTGGACCGTTCGATTACGATGATCCGGGAGACTGGTTAGGCCCGAAAACCAACCGTGTTTGGAAACCCCTGGTTATGGCCGTACACGGCATGGCCGCGGGTGGCGCGTTCTACTGGTTAAACGAGGCCGATATCGTTGTCTGTTCGGCGGATGCCACTTTCTTTGATCCGCACTTGAAACTGGGGAAACTCTCATCCGTAGAACCCATTGGTGCCCTGGGACGGATCCCGTATCAAGAAATATCCCGAATGGTTTTGATGGCCGATGAAGAACGAATTAGTGCGGAAACGGCACTGCGCATTAGCCTCGTCACCGAGATCACGACTGAAGAGTCACTCTGGTCCAGAGCAAATGAGATAGCGACCGGCATCGCCGCGCGCGACGCCGTTGCCGTACAAGGCAGTGTCCGTGCTCTGTGGGAGGCGCAAAGCCTACCGCGCGCGCAAGCAATTAGTAATGCGGTAAAGTACATACAAATTAGTAAAGCTGCTTCGCCAGTAAAACAAGCACCAAAGAGCCTTAAGAGCGCCCCGTGGAAACTGAGGTAGTTGGTTATGAATGACGCATCTAAAGAAGCAGACCAAGAGGCTCCTCTGTTGATCGAGACACAGGGACGATTACGCGTTCTGACGTTGAATCGGCCCGAACGCCTAAACGCCTTAACGCCGGAGCTCCACCATCAACTGAGGGAAGCTGTATTGGATGCGTCAGAGGATAACGGGGTCGGCGCTGTGTTACTCACCGGCGCGGGTCGCGGATTTTGCGCCGGTGGCGACATCAAAGCCAGCAGCGAACGAGCACGAAAGACCAGAGAATCCCTTGAGGAGCGTGCCGAAAGTCTCCGCCAGCACAGTCAAACAACTGTTGCCTTATGCAAAATGCCAAAAATCACCATCGCATTAATCAACGGAGCCGCGGCAGGTGCCGGCTTGACCCTCGCGCTCGCTTGCGACCTTCGGCTTGCCGTCAGTTCAGCGATGCTCCGAACCTCTTACGCTCAAATTGCCCTGGCTGGCGACTTGGGAATTAGCTTTTTCCTGACCCGATTGGTGGGGCCTTCAAAGGCCAGGGAGTTAATGTTATTTAATGAAAAGATTTCCGCAGACCAAGCCCATCAATTGGGCTTGATCAATAGGATTGTCGACCAGCCCGGCCTGACAGGCGCGACGCTCGAATGGGTTAAACAACTCGCTGAAGGACCCAGCGTCGCGTTTGGATATATGAAGCAGAATCTACTTCTCGCTGAAACAGGGTCACTGGAAGAAGTGGTCGAGCAAGAGGCTATTAACAGTGCCCATTGCGTGAGAACCCGAGATGTTAAAGAAGCCTCCGCGGCTTTCCGTGAAAAGCGCTCGCCTAATTTTGAGGGCCGTTAAGCTCAGCGCTATCTAGGAACTAAAGGTAACCGGCATGTCGTAAAATCCGTTGCGGAACAAAGATTCAATGTGCCGTGGCGTGCCTGCAAGCTTCCAATTTGGAAATCTATCAATTAACTCCTCTAACAACACCTTCGCCTCCAGCGCTGCCAGGCGATTACCTGGACAATGGTGGGGCCCGGCTCCAAACGCCAAATTCACAGGATCTGGTTCTCGTGAAATCAGAAATGCATCGGAGTCATCCCAAACCTCTTCGTCACGATTGGCTGCCGCATAGAGCAGGTAGACAAACTCGCCGGTGTGCAATTGCTTGTCGCGCAGCTCGGTATCTTGAATCACTTTGCGAATGAAACCATGGACCGGCCCTTTCCAGCGCAGAGTCTCCTGCACAGCACCGACCGCCAACGAAGGGTTAACTGCTAACAATTCGCGCTGCTCGGGGTGTTGCGCGAAAGCCCAAATCATATTTCCTAACAATGCCCGAGTAGTCTCATTACCACCGGCCAAAACAGCTGAGGCCAGCGCCAGGATATTAGGAATACTCAGGTTCTCGCGATCCTGCACTTTAGCAACTAAGACCGACAGCACATCATTACCGGGATTCGCCCGCTTCTCGTCAAACTGGGAAATAAGATAATCGTTCATAGCAGAAAATGTTTTGATAGATTCTGCACGCTCTTCATCAGAAAGTATCAGTCCAAATTTCATAATCTCATCGCTCCATCGAGCAAGGTCTTCGATATTGTCCCCGGGTAACCCGAGCAACCTGGCGATGACAATTAAAGGAAGCGTTTCGGCCACCGCTGCAATCCAGTCAACCTGTGTGCCCGGCTCAATCTGATCCAGCAACCTCCTACAATCTGCCCGAATGGTATCCTCCATGGCGTCAATGACCGCGGGCGCGAAGGCCGGAGCAATCACGCGGCGTATCTCGCTATGACGTGGATGATCCAGTGAAGAAATCAATTCACCAGAGTCTCCAAAGTAGTCGTCGGCTACTGACTCACCTTGAATAGCATCGGTCAAAAAAATACCACCGCTATTGGAATAGATTTGAGTCTGGCGAGCTACGGCACGAATATCATGGAATTTGCTCAGCACCCAGGTGTTAAGCGGGGAATAAAGTAATACTGGATCCTCGGAACGCATCCGCGCGTAAATTTCGTAAGGGTTGTTATAGAAGACCGGGTCATCTATTTTAGCGATTGTCGCGAGGTTATCCATATTGCTCTCCTGAGAAAATGCTCTGATGATAAATGACGTTATATCAGTTTTTATGTAGCTGCGCTATTATCCCCGAACACTGCTTACATAAAGCGAAGGCGTTTTCATGGTTAAACTAAATATAAATGGCGCAACTCAGGAAATAGACGACCCTGAGATGCCGCTGCTTTGGGCTATCCGCGAGCAGGCCGGCCTAACCGGCACAAAGTTCGGCTGCGGCAGCGGTATATGCGGCGCCTGTACGATTCATGTTGACGGCGATGCGGTACGCTCTTGCATCACGCCCGCGAGCTTCGCAGAGGGCAAAGACATCACTACCATCGAAGCCCTATCCAAAAACGAAGACGGCCATTTGCTGCAACAAGCATGGATCGACGAGAATGTTCCTCAATGTGGGTATTGCCAATCTGGACAGATCATGTCGGCGGCCGCTTTTCTTAAGAACAACCCCTCCCCTACAGATGAAGAAATCCGTGCCGGGATGAATGTGTTATGCCGCTGTGGAACCTACTTACGTATTCACGCCGCGATTGCACGAGCAGCCCAGCCATCGGACGAACCCCTTACCGACGATTCGAAATTATGAATATACTAAATGTATCACTCAACCGCCGAGCTTTCATGGGTGCAGGAGTCGCCGTGGGCGCTATGGTGTTAACCGTAAGTTTGCCAAGTTTTTCAGCCCCCCCCCATCTAACCACCCGAAAAAGCACCCAGCAGCTCAATGCCTTCGTTGCCCTGGAACCCAATGGCTCAGTAACGGTGCTAACGCCGTTTGTTGAAATGGGCCAAGGCGTGCATACCGCTATACCGATGCTGGTCGCGGAAGAACTCGATGTCTCGATGGATCAAATCAACGTACGCGAAGCACCACTGGGCCCGGAGTATCGACTGCACTTCGGCGGTAAGTCGCGTTACACCGGTAGCAGCCTAACGATTAAAAGCGCGTTCATACCCCTTCGCCAGGCTGGCGCAGCGGCGCGCGCTATGTTGCTGCAAAGTGCCGCCCAGGAATGGAATGTTCCCTTCGATGAGCTCACCACTGCAGCCGGCCACGTTACCCACAACGCGAGCAATCGTACTGCCGCTTATGGCGAACTTGTCGCTATCGCAGCACGCCTTACGCCACCGAAAGACGTGCCCCTAAAGAATCAAACAGACTTTCGTCTTATCGGCACACCTGTCGACCGTCTGGACGCAGTCGAAAAAACACAGGGTACCGCACAGTTTGGGATCGATGTCAGCCCACCCGATCTACTCGTGGCCACCGTGAAGCAATCACCGGTGTTTGGCGGCAGCATTCGCCGACTCGACAAAGAAGCTGCCCTGAAGATGCCAGGCGTAGTATCAGTCGAAATCGTGCCTAACGGCACCTATAGTATCCGAGACTATGCCATAGCCCCCCCTAACCAAACACCTAAGGAATCCTTCGGCACCGTCGCGGTGATCGCCGATAGTTTTTGGCATGCTAAGACGGCGATGGAAAAAGTCACTGTTGAATACGAAGGTGGCTCCGAAGGTTTTTCAGACCAAGCCTTCTCAAAAAAACTAAGAACCCGTGCGCAGGATAAAGGGGTTATCTCAAAATCGAAAGGTGACGTGCGAGCAGCATTGGCAGGCGCGGCATCAAGCATAAACGCGGTTTACGAAGTACCTTTCCTGGCCCACATGACCATGGAACCAATGAACTGCACGGCACTGTTTAAAGACGGCCAATGCACCGTGTGGACCGGGCATCAGGATGCGGATTGGATCGCCAAGATCGCCGCTAAAATTCTGGACATTCAGCTGGACAAGGTTAATGTCATTACGCCCTTTTTGGGTGGTGGCTTCGGCCGTCGCGCCAACAATGATTACGTTGTACAGGCGGTGTCCATTGCGAAGAAACTACCGGGTCAACCCATCAAACTTATCTGGAGCAGGGAAGAAGATATCCAGCACGATTTTTATCGACCAAAAATACTGGCCAGCTTCCAAGCCGGTTTCGACTCCGAAGGTAACCCGACCGCCTACCGTCACTTGAACATCGGAGACGGTGGACAACGCCAGCAGGGTTTGGCCAGTCACGCACCGGCGCTGATGGACAGTGCTGTCAATCAGCCTTACGACATTCCTAACAAAAGCATCGAGTATTTGTTCGAAGAAATCCCAATTCCAGTTGGATTTTGGCGATCCGTGAGCGGGGCTCATAATGGATTCTTCATCGAGTCCTTCGTGGATGAAATGGCGGACGCGGTTAGTGATGATCCGATAGCGTTTCGCCTTCGCCTGCTTGGTCGTGCACCGCGCTTCGTAGCAGCGTTGAACTTAGTCTCTGAAATGGCCAGCTGGCATGGCAAACCCTGGAAAGCCGATGACGGCAGGATGCATGCTATGGGTGTTGCGTTGCACCAGGATCACGACACCATCGCGGCTCAAATAGCTGAAGTCTCTGTCGATCAACAAGGCCAACCTACGGTTCATAAGGTTTGGTGTGCAGTCGACTGTGGCATCGTTATTAACCCTTCCATCGCGACGATGCAGATTGAAGGTGGTATTGCCTTTGGACTGTCGGCCGCACTGATGGAGAAAGTCGAGGTTTTGGACGGCCGGGTCACCAACAACAACTTTTACGATTACCCCGTGTTAACGGCACAACAAATGCCGGATATCGAGGTTCGATTTGTTGACAGCGACGCCCCGCCAACGGGTCTGGGTGAACCAGCCACACCACCTATTCCGGCCGCTCTTTGTAACGCGTTGTTTACGCTTACTGGCGAACGGATTCGCTCGCTACCGGTAGGGCGTCTGCAGTTACAGTCGTTAAACACCAGCGATGCTCTAATCTCATAATTGCGTATTGGTCATCAATCGACCCATTAACGCCCCTATAAACTGACTATTATTCTCTTAAAGTATTATTATTTATTTCTATAATAATATTTTAACCTATTGTTTTAATTAGTTTTTTTGTATTAATAAATAATATAGGTAATTTTCAATAAATGACTGTTGATCAGTTTTTATTGAAAAGCCCACCCAAAGCAGTAACATGAGCGATAGAACCAAAATTAGCTCCTAAACAAAAATCGTCCATGAGCGGATCAAATGAAAGGATTAAATATGAGGCTCTACAGATCCATTCGAAATACTATTACGAGCGCCACCCTGCTTTCGCTTGTCATTGCACCTGGCACCTACGCAAAACCACTTGAGGAAATTGTCGTCACGGCGCAAAAGCGCGAGCAGAGTATGCAAGACGTGCCGCTGGCAGTGGGAGTGTTGAGTGAAGAACAGCTTGATAGAGCTCAATTTAGCGATTTCAGATCTATCACTCAACTAAGCCCCTCTGTCAGTTTCCAAGACGGTTTCGCACCGGTCGCAACGAATTTTATTGTTCGTGGTCTCGGGTCCTACGCGTTCACCGGTGGTATTCAACCGAGCGTATCCGTCGTTATCGATGGAGTGCCTTTGGCGCGGGCCGGTGAATTCATTATTGACTTGGCGGACATCGAGCGAATCGAAATCTTGCGGGGGCCTCAAGGCACCTTGTTTGGGCGAAATTCTACCGGCGGAGCGATTAATGTAATCCGCAAAGCACCTACGGACGAGTTTGAAGCCTATGTGGAGCTTAGCGCTACCGACGACGACGAAATATCGACTCGCGCAATGATCAGCGGGGCACTTTCAGACAACGTACGGGGTCGACTGGTTGGCTTGATCTCCAATAGGGATGGACACATTGAAAACTTCGGCCCTGGTGGTGGTGATCTCGGGGGCATCGACCAAACTGCCTTTCTCGCAAAACTGGAATTCGACATCGGCGACAAAGGCAGCGTTCTGTTGTCAGCCGACTACAGCGACCGGGAACATGGTTTCAGTCCGCAAACAGCAGCCGTCGGTGAAGTATTTCGTCCCTTTGGAGACGTGACCGGCGAAGCACGAGCTTTAGCGCTTGGCGGCGGAAACCTCGAAGCTGGACGAGCGATTATTGCCGACCCATTCCAAACTGCCGTTAGCAAGGTGGGCGATAAGAACGAAAACGAAGCACGGGGAGTTTCCGCAACAATTCATTACGACTTCTCGGATTCGGTCAGGTTCAAATCCATCACAGCATGGAGAGACTTCACCGATCAAAACAACCCGGACGTCGATGAGACTCAAGCGGAACCTGACAACCTGATCATGCCCATTGTCAGCACTTCCACGAGCCTCGCCCCGAATTACAGCGGTTCCGGCGTCCCTGATCATTCTCGCGGCGTTGAGTCGGATTACCTGTCGCAAGAGTTTGTCCTGGAAATCTCGAGCGACCGAGCGGACTGGACGCTCGGTGCTTTCTATCAAGACTATGAAGAAAACATCAAGAACCAAGTCGCATTGTTAATCCTTGACAGTTTTGCTCCGGCCTTTGGCTGCGGTGCCAACTTCGGCGGCACGGCCGCATGCAACGACGAATATGTACTACAGAGCACGATGTTGGACAACACTTACTCAGTCGAATCTTTTGCGGTATTTGCGGACGTAACATTTCACGTGACCGATAGACTTGACCTGTTCGGCGGCGTCCGCTGGACAACCGAGGACCTGAACTCCAGCCTCAATAATACCCTCCAGCTCAAGCCGTTACTTTTTGCTGATATCGCAACTCGCTTTGACACGACAAATCGCACCCTGTTCACGGATGACCTGCCGGTTATCCCCGACGGCTTTGACCCGACGGCCATTGGCAAGGACAGTACGAAAGAAGATTTTGTCTCCTTCAGAGCTGGGGCTTCATTTGCCTTTACCGACGCTGTGAACGGCTATGCTAGTGTCAGCCGCGGCCAAATTGGAGTGGGTAAAAATATAGCCTTCACGGGCAGAACCGATAAATTCCTTGAACCCACCACAGCCGACTCCTATGAAATTGGTATGAAGTCAGTGCTTGTAGATGGTCGAATGCGACTAAACATCGCCGTGTTTACGCAAGAGGTAACAGATCTCCAAACATCGGCATTGATCCCTGGTACCGTCAGCACTGAGACCATTAACGCCGGCGACCTTGATATTTCTGGTTTCGAGGCAGATGTACTGTTCGCTATCAACGACAACTGGACGGTCTCCGCCTCTTTCGTCGCACTCGATTCTGAAATCAAGGATCTCTTTCAAAAGTGTTACTTTGATCAGTTAACATTCGGGACCGGTTGTGACATTGATGGGAATGGCGACCTAAGGCCAGATGGTCAAAACGTATCGGGCAAACAAGGTACCAATGCACCTGACTTGAAGTACACCATCGGTTTGGCCGCTAACTTTCCGACCCAAAACCTCCCCTTCGACGTCTTTGGTAATTTGAACTACGTCTGGCAGGATGACATCCAGTTCACCTTGAATCAGGATGATCTTGCAACACAAGAATCCTACGGCTTGCTGAATCTGACGCTAGGTATCGTTGATAAAAATGGCCGCTACGAAGTCCAGGTCTACGGTAAGAACATAACTGATGAATTTTTTGTGGCAGATTCGTTCGAAGCCTTCGGTGCGTTAGGACGTCAAGTGATCCGGGTCCCCCGGTCTGCTCAGGCCTATTGGGGAGCGAAACTTAAGATAAATTTTTAGATAGTAAAACCGCGGTACCAAAACCGCGGTATCCAATAACGACAGCGCCAGCTTAATCGCTGGCGCTGTCACATCAGTCAGGTAAACAGATGAAAAAAAAATCGAACTTCATTTTATTTTATTCCTTTATCTTTATCACTTGCTTACTTGGCAGCGCCCTTGCCGACGACCTTTTACAGACCACAGAAACTGCAATTGAGCACCCAAGCAGCGGCCCCTGGTGGCCCTCTCGCTGGGGAGCCGACGACGAACTCGGCGCTGCAAACCATCTCTCGCCAGACACCGTCCTAGCGGCGCTTGCTGTCGTCAAAAAAGGTGCTATCGCAGATTTAGCACACGCCTTCGAAATGGGGCGGCCCGACTTCCACAATCGTGTGTTTACGTTGATATCTGCCGGCGGACCTTCGGGGGGGCCGGTGGGCACGCATCGTTACATGTTCAACGAGGAATGGATTAGCGGTGAAATCACCGGCATGTCCACACAGTTCGATGCGCTATCGCATATTGGTAGGCAACTCGGCAAGAACGGCGACAACAACACCGTGCACTACTACAACGGTTTTTCTCACAGCGAAATTGGAACTAGAAATGGTTTTAAGAAACTTGGTGTAGAAAAAGTACCGCCGATTTTTACGCGTGGCGTTCTCATCGATTTGGCTGCTCATCAGGGCTCGATGCTCAGTGGGGGTGAAGTCATTAAGATAGAACACCTAAAAGCGGCCCTAGAACATCAGGGCATGACAGAAGCGGATATCCATCCTGGCAGTGTGGTGTTACTGCGCCAGGGACGTGACCAACTCTGGTACGATGATCCGAAGGCCTATATAAAATCTACGGCCGGCTTGAACAAAGCGGCGGCGGACTGGTTGGCCAGTAAAGATGTTGTTGCCGTGGGTTCAGATAGCGTTGCAATGGAACCCATCCCTCCTGTAAACGATCATCCGGCCGAAATTCACGCCATCCTCCTAATGGAAAACGGCATATATGGATTTGAAAATCTAGACCTGAGAACGTTGTCCAAAGCCCGAGCGTATCAGTTCGCGTTTTCTTTCGCTCCCATTCCGTTTGTCGGCGCTCAGGGCTCCCCTGCACGCCCTTTTGCACTGTACTAATGACACATTGAGTTAGTGTTCAAGGCCAACAAACGGCAAGGTAATGGCCTCACCCAGCGGCAAATCAAGCAGACAAGCCAGCCATTGAAGCCCGACACCAGGTTCTGGGGGCTTCACCGTGACTTGCCCAGCTTGTTCTGCGAGTCGCCTCAACCGAATGGAAATAAGTGCCTGGCGATAGGCTGCAAAAACCAGATGCCACTCCATGTGCCTAACCTTGCGGCCAGTTAAAGACTCCCACAGCGCTATGGTGGCTTGCGGAGAACCGATGCCTGCGAGCCTTGGCATACCGCGACTCGCGGTGTACTTGTGATCTGCAATCGCCCACCACGCTAAATCAGCTTCCGCACCGGCAAGCGACACCATATCCCAATCCAGCAAGGCAGTGCATTGTGTCTTTTCGAACATAAGGTTTTGCAGACGAGCATCGCCCCAAGACAGACATTCATGGATATCACAGGGGTTTGGCAGGTTTGATTCCAGCCATTGTTCTGCCTCCTGAATAAGCGGATGCTCCGAGCCCTCGCACCACCGTGCATATCGGCACCAAAAGTTGAAGCAAGCCACCAAACCGACCAAACCCCTTTTACTTGTTTGGAGCACAGAAAGTCCCGTGATGTCAACCTGATGTAAGTTCGACATCACGGTTACCGCCTCACGCCACACGGCTTCCTGTTCTTTGAACGACATATCATGCAACCAACCCGCGTAGTTAAAGTTGGGGCGATCTGACACCGGCATGCCCCGGACACGATGCATCAACATAAATCGCGTTCCCAATACGCTTAGATCATCTTCAAACGCCAGCATTTCTGGAACCGGCACCGAATTCATGGCCCCCAGGCAACCATACATCTCATAATGGAGCGCCAAATCTGCCTCGGGGTAAAGAAATTCAGCACCCTCAAGCCGCAGCACCAGATCGGGACCACTACCATTGCCTCGCCCCGTTTCTATGAACAGTGTTTCGTTGGCTACACCACTACTCTCAGGTACCGTAATCGCTTTAATTTCCAGGCGGCCAAGGTTCGGGAGTCGTTTTGCTAGCCATTGTTCGAGTTGCGTGCGAAGCTCTAAATGGTCGCGATCCTGACGTCGTAAAGGTGTTGTTTCAGGTGACGTTGGATTTTCGGAATCACTATCAATGCCCATAAACTTGTCCTCCCTCAAAAAATTCACAACTCGATTTAGCATTCCCAATGACGAGCTCTTGGATTTGAACAGAAGACTTAGCCAAACTCGTTGGCCCATCACACCTGAAGGAAACCCCTGGGAATACGGCACTAGCCTCGACTATTTGCATCAAGTCGTCGAATTTTGGCTGCAGGATTTCGACTGGCGCTCCACGGAGCAGCAACTCAACCGACATTTGCATATTATAGTTCCGATATCTGGGCGCACAGTACATGCGGTAGTCATCCCAAGTGAAAAGGGTCGAAGAGCGCCGATACTGTTGGCCCACGGATGGCCCGGTAGTTTTGTAGAGTTTCTGGACGTTGGCGAACGACTCGCCCACCCTGAGAAATTCGGCGGCATCGCCGCCGAGGGCTCTACTGTGATAATCCCTTCGCTTCCAGGGTGCGGTCTTTCCTCCGCTCCTGCAACGCCCATAGCCCCCCGTGAAATCGCGAATGACTGGCTTCACCTCATGACCAAGACCCTTAGCATTGACAAATTCGCTGTGCACGGCGGAGACTGGGGTGCCGCTATTGCATCCTGGCTTGCCGTCGATGCCTCTAATGTGTTGCATGGCATTCACCTAACATCAGCTATCATTCAACCGGATCTTGACGCGGCACCCGAGCTCACCGATGAAGAAGAGTCGTTCTTGAATCAGCGCGCTAGTCGCGGCCCCTGGGACAACGGTTATCGCCTCATGCAAGGCACCAAACCACTAACATTGTCGTACGGGCTGACCGATTCGCCGGTAGGCCTCGCTTCTTGGCTGCTTGAAAAATACCAATCCTGGGGTGAGTCTCACGGCACCCAGAACGCCCCTGGAATCCCTCTCGATAAAATGCTGAGCATCATCAATCTTTACTGGTTCGCGGGTCCCGGACCATCTACTTGGATTTATCGCTCTTGGGTAAATGGTACGGCCCTCAAATTCCCTTCTGGTGTTCGTGTCAATGCTCCTACCGCGATCTGTAGTTTCCACCACGACATCTCTCCAGTCTCGCCGAATACGTGGCAACAACGTTGTTACAATGTGGTGCGGCGCACAACCATCGACCATGGAGGGCACTTCCCGGGCCTGGACGCGCCAATAGCACTAGCCGAGGACATACAAGAATTCGTCGGCGAAATATCCAAGAACTAAAATCAACCAATTTTAGAGGGTAATTTATTTAGATGCGATGAGCGCTCCAAGTAAACGTAACCAGTTTCGCCACCCCATTTGACAGGCCCCCAATTCAGCACATACATGTCGTTGAGTTTTCCATACCGATCCCGGCCGACGATATGCTTTCGTTCGCGCGGAATCCAAATTGACGCTACAGTTTCCATAGAGACTGCAACCGCTCCACCCTCCCATTGCAAATGGATTGGGAGTGTTTCTCCACGTAACACCAACTCACGTAACTCGGGAGCAACCACGACCGTCACAGCGCTTGTAAGTCCTGATTCATCGACATACATGCCGCCCCCCATACTAACTGTCCCATCGGGTCGCCAATACCGCGAAAACACAAATTTCCGACCACTCGGAAATTGACATCCGCCAATCACATGACCGCCCCAAGGGTCCTTGGATTTCCGACCTCTAGGTCCACGGGAGTGGTCGCGCCAGCCTGTAGCTGAAAGCTCATAACTGTCCCCCTCTAAAGTCATTTCGCCAGACGCACAGACCAGTTGTTCGTAGTGCTCTTTAGCCCAGCTCTGACCGGCCATTTCTATTTGCCCAGCACTGTCTGGTCCGTCGCTAGCGTGCCAAATCGGGGAAACGCATTCCACTTCCAGTTCAAGCTTCAGCCGACGCCGGAAACGTGGCTCACCACCCGAATCCATAGCCGCTTCGCTGGTGTACCAGGCAAAACCATCAAAATCGATCCGCCAACGACGAAAAGGTTCGACGCACGTAAATTTCATCACCGAGCCTGCCGGGCGTTGATCAACAGCGGTCGCGTGATAGGCCATCATGGAAAGCACACCGCCGTCTGGTAACGACATATATACCCTGTCTTCCCATAGATGCCAATCCGTCGGAATCGTTCCGAGGTGCAACCACATCCCGATATTCAGCCGGTTATCGTAGAGCGCAAAAAGATAGTTTTCGCTCCACAGCTCCTCCGTTGGGGGCGTTTTAACAGGGAGTTCAGCGTCCAGCGACATGACTGTCAAAGGGTCTTCAGTTTTCACAAGTACTCCACTTCTGTGTTGGCCACTATTCAGGCAGCTGGGTTTCTTCGATTGGCCGGTAGACACGATGCTGAATAAGCCATTGCCCCCTGGTAAGCACCCATCGATCCTCATAGCGTCCTCGCACTAAACGACGTTTGCTGCCATCCCCACTTATTCGAGTCACTGCCGCAGAAACGGTGCAACGGCTAGTCGCGGCAGACAGCTCAGGCGATAAGTCGATGGCTATTTCTTCCATTTGATGCGCCATCGATAAAGTTCGGTTTCGATCTTGGATCAGTAACGCCTGAAATCCAGGCGGCTTTCCGCGGTACCGCTCACCAAAGTCGACATAAGCGTCGTCTGTCCAAAGCGCAGCAAATGTATCCGCGTCATAGGAATCTACCGCGGCGCAATAACGATGCAGCGCATCGGTGATCGCGCGCGCTGCCAGGTCTTTACTTTCCGGATCTTTACCTTCCAAGTTTTTTCTATCTTCGCTCATTATCGCGCTTCCAAACCAGCACAAAATGCTTAACCGAAGGCGAGGAAAAAGCCATCGGCGTCATGATTACCCCCGACCACAGCCATTCCATATTTGTTATTTCCTATTCAAATCCTAGCATGTAAACCCTGATATAAAAACTGATTGAAAGTCATTTTTATCCAGGCCTACTTGGTATTGATTATTCAAGACAGACATTATTTTTTATTTTTTTGGTTGTTTTAATGACATTATTACAAATAAATCAATTGCCTTCCCAGATAAAACTACAAAGTTATTTCTCTATTAACTGACTATTATTTATTTTTATTTAATCTCATTAATTAAAAAAACGTCGGTCCGTTTCATCCCACCTAAATAATATCCGGTTTAAATTATCCGAGTTCCTGCTTGGTTAATCGACAATGCTAATGATATTCACAGGAGGTCAAAACCCTAAATTTTTATGTTCGTGGACCACCGGACGGGGCGCCCAAGAAAACTCGACAAGGCTACAACTAATCACATATCACAGACGTAACTTTTATAAGTTGGCTTACACATTTCTTGGAACCGGGAGGGTCGGTTGAGGTAACGCCGGTTACCTCTGAAGAGGATGCTAAACGTTCAGTTGAAACCTCTGGTAATTCAGGGATTGTATGTAGGCCAACAAGCTCACACTATTTCCCTGTATGCGAATCAGTTCACCTTAAAAACCAGGGATCCAGGTTCTGCTTTAAGCCTTGGCACGGCCTTAGTAAATAGCAATTATAGACAGGCACTTATTTGGTCAACTCTTAGCCCAGAAGGAACCGCGATAGTAACGATATGTGTTATTCCGAAGTCTTTGAAAAAGGACCTACGCTCAGCCGAGAGTAAGAATAAACCATTTTTTTGGACAACAAGCGTATAAATCAAAGCTCTCAAGCCAGCGGCTAACTAATTAAGCTGCTTCGCAGATACCGACCAACCCAAGTCATGGAATGGGCCTTTGATTCCAGTTAGACATCTACTCCCTTGGGATACTCGCCGATTACCCCTATTGAACGTAACTGTTGGATTTTCGCCTCATCCATGTCTAGAAATTCTCTCAGAACGAGTTCATTCTGTTCACCCAACTGCGACGGAAGCCTTGGTTCAATACGCGAGCCTGTTGCGACGTTTATAGCCGAGTTCATTAACGTAATATCACCAAGCACGGGATGCACAACATCATGTAACGTGCCCCTCGCATGCATGTGCTCATCCTCCAGAACTTCTTTAACATCTCGCACCATGGCGCTTGGTACGCCCTGCTCCTGCAGGGCATCCAGAATTTCTTGACGCGTGGACCTGCGCGTAAATTGGGAAACGATTTCATCAACTTCCTCAATACGTTTCGATCGTTGCGACATTTTCGCCAGGCTTGTATCCTCGATCAACTCTGCTCGACCCATTGCCCGTAGTAATGCACGCCAATGGCCATCTCTAATACAAATGATGGAGACGTACCCATCCTTCGCTTCGTAGACATTGTAGGGTGACATCGTTAAAGCAGAATGTCGGTTGTCTGTTCTCGCTGGCACCTGTCGGTCAAAGTAGTAATAAGCACCCACGATGGAGGCTAAATTGGGTAGCACGGTATCTTGCATGGCCATGTCGATAATAGCCCCCTTTCCCGTTGTGGTTCGCTCGAACAATGCGGTCAAGATAGCGCCGTAAAGATGCACACCTCCAAAGAAGTCACATAAGGGAACACCAGATTTTAAGGGCGGTGTGCCTTCGTAGCCTGTCGTGCTCATGACCCCCGACATTGCCTGGACCGTCAGATCCATTGCAAGGAAATCCCTGTGTGGTCCACTTCGACCATAACCGGAACCGGAAGCATAGATCAAACCAGGGTTTAGTTCGAGCAGACTCGACGCAGAAAGATCAAGCTTCGACATGGTATCAGGCGAAAAATTTTCCAACACGACGTCCGCTTTAATCACTAGCTGACGAAAAATGTCTTTACCTTGATCTGTCTTTAGGTCAATTGAGAGCGATTCTTTATTTTGATTAAGCAAAGTGAAAGCGTATGCCGCCGGACTGGTTTCTCCACGCCCTCGCAGTATTTCACCCGTCAGAGATTCAACCTTGATAACTCTGGCTCCCGCCATTGCCATCAAGAATGTCGCATAAGGACCGTTATATACCTGCCCAAGATCCAAAACAGTGATGCCTGCCAAACTACCTTTATCCGATGCCATGAACGGTCCCTACTTGTTATTGAATGATGATGTTTTTCAGTATCACGAGATTTTGTTGAAAGTAACCGCAAAGATGGATTCGAATACCCCTCCCTCGAGTAAGCGCTCAGATACACGATGTGTCTGCCAGTATTTTACCCCGTTCCGCTGAACGCCGAAATGCAAACTTATAGCGTCGGCGGTAAGTCTACGACAACGCGGGCTTGCCCCAATTTTTAAACTACTGTATATATATCCAGTATTTTTTACTGGATATACATTATGGGAGAAGCTCCCCCCGAATCTTTATACAAAGAAGCTTTACATAAAGAAGCTTTACATAAACAGGCGCTACATAAACAGGCTCTACATAAACAGGCTTTACATAAAGAGGTTTCACATAAACAGATTTTAACTGCCGCATCTGATGACTCCCTCAGCGGTCTTCTTGAGAAAACAGGCCTGTGGCGCGCATCAAGTCTAGGTGCGGATTACAAACAGCATTGTAGTACGGGCTTCACTCGCCTGGACCAGGAACTGCCCGGTACAGGCTGGCCCGCCGATGGCGTGACAGAGTTCCTGCACAACAGGGCAGGTATTGGTGAACTCAGGCTGCTGGCCCCAGCTCTTGCACGGATGACCCATGAACAAAACCGATGGGTACTGTTTGTTAGCCCACCTTATATTCCCTACCCACCAGCCCTGGCCCAGGCAGGCATTGACCTTACCCGAGTTATCGTTAGTCAGCCAAGGGCTCCCAAGGATTATCTATGGGTACTGGAAAAAGCGCTCGCATCCCAAAGCTGCAGTGCCGTTATTGCCTGGCCCGGCAGAATTCATGAAAAACAGATTCGACGCCTGCAGCTGGCCAGCAAAGATGGATACTCATGGGGAATACTGTTCCGGCCCGAAGCGTCTGCAAACAACGCATCACCTGCGGAACTGCGGCTCAGGCTTCGGCCTGTTCCCGGTAATTCACCAGGTTATTCACAAGGCTATTCACCCGGTAAAGACAATAGCGCTATTGCCGTGAAGATTCTAAAACGCAGGGGGCGCTGGGAAAGCGAGGAATTTACGATCGCATTCGATGACCAGTTGCTTCGTCCTATGCCAGATTTCAGCGAGATGGTTGTTGATCAGCACTTTTCAAAAACTCAGGAAGAGCCATCATTTGACAGCCCTTCAAACCCTGCAACCCAAACACTTTACGAATACCAGTAGACATGAATAATTATTGGATATGCCTGCACTTTCCCCAACTACCCGTAGAGGTCTTTGCTCGTCACCAGGTTGCCAAACCTGTAGTGGTAACCATCCGGCAAAAAGTCGTCGCTATGAACCATCGATCACAGGAAATCGGTATACGGATCGGCAGCAGCATGAATACGGCCTATACCATCAGTGAAGATGTCGTCAATTTCGAGCGCGAAGAAGACAAGGAACTGGAGAAACTGACACATCTCGCACAGTGGGCTTACCAGTTCACACCCAACGTTTCGATCAAACCACCACATAGCCTGCTGCTTGATGTTTCAGGTTGCCTGAAGCTATTCAAAGGGATCGATAACCTTAAAACACTTATCAGGAAAGGCCTGGACAACCTGGGCTTTGAGGTCTTAATGGGCACCAATAGCACGCCGCTCTCTGCTCTTTTATTTGCAGAAGCAGGCCTGCCTGAAGGCTATCCCGAACCAAAGGTCGTTCAGTCACTGGGACCAGTACCAGTGCATTACCTGCGAGTTGAAGAGAACATTAAGCATACCTTGCACCAAATGGGTATTAGTCATTGTAAGCAACTGTTCGAATTACCTATGGACGGTTTGAATCGAAGGTTTGGCGTGTTTTTTACTGATTATCTACAAAGGCTGACTGGTGAGAAGCCTGACCCCCAAAAATATATAGACAGTACGCCAAGGTTCCGGAGCGACATTACATTCCTGGCAGATGTCACGAACTTGGGGTCATTAGCATTTCCACTAAAACGTCTGTTGGGTGAACTCCAGGAATTCCTGATAAAGCGTCAGCTAACGACAAATCAGTTTACTGTCAAACTTTCACATCGGGGCCACCCTTCCAGGGAATTCTCTGTCTTTCTGGCCAACCCGGATAATGATGCACAGATGTTCCTGATGCTTAGCCAGCTAAAACTCGAAAAAGTTAACGACATGCCAGAAGTCGATAACATCAGCGTCGCGGCAAGGAACTTCTTTGAACCAGAGACTAATTCCGGCGACCTGTTTCATGGAACCCACTTTAAGCAAAAAGATGGCCGGGTCCACAGCAAAGCGGAAGAGGCCCGGGCAATAAAACTGGTCAATATGATGACAGCCAGGCTTGGACCCCAGGCCTGCTTTGGCCTATCCCAGGCTAACGATCATCGTCCTGAACGAGCCTGGAAGCCCATCACACTTGCGACAAAAGATTACTGGCTGGACGAGACCAGGGACGGTAATGCTCGCCCCTTTTACCTGCTGCCAGCCCCAAGGGTCTTGTCGATAGAGGCCGGCAGCCCCTGCATGTCTGGTAAACTGGAACTCCTGCAGGGCCCGGAGCGTATCGATTTCGGCTGGTGGGACAATGACTCAGTCGCCCGGGATTACTACATCGCAAAACACCATTCAGGGTCTCTGTACTGGATCTACCAACATTTGGATAACTCTCGGTGGTATCTGCATGGTATATTTTCATAAGTCACCACTGACTCACACTTAACGGAGACGACATGTCAGATATCTACAACCTTGAAATGAACGCCATCACAGGAGAGTCTGTTTCGTTTTCAGACTATCGTGAGCAGGCAATGCTAGTCGTGAACCTTGCCAGCCAGTGAGGCCTCACAGGACAGTACACAGGTCTGTGTGCACTAGAAAACGATCGAGACGATCTAAAAGTCCTTGGCTTTCCCTGCAACCAGTTTGGCGCGCAGGAACCCGGTAGCGACGAAGAAATTCTTGAATTCGCAAAAAGCAAGTACGACTGTAATTTTCAGTTGTTCTCCAAGGTAGAAGTGAACGGGGATGGCGCCTGTGACTTATACCAGCTACTAAAATCAGAGAAAGCCAACCCTGACGGCAAACCTGATATCGGCTGGAATTTCACTAAGTTTCTGATCGGCAAGGATGGCAAGGTACTCGCACGATTTGAACCGATGGTGACGCCAGAAGAAATCGCTGAGCAGTTAGAGGGACTATTGGCATAGCAACGTGTTGACCTGATCCCGCACGCGGGGTCAGGTAACGCTAAGCACACGCACCCCTCAAGGCCAAGGCTATCGCAAAGAACACCGGAACAAGTCTATATGAGAGGCATTGCAATGGGGGGGTGACCTGAGCGCAGTTTCCTGCATTTAAGTGCTAATTAGTCGAGCATAAAAAGCTCACCCTCGAACACCGTAGCGATGACCTTCGCATCCCGTAGTGCGTCCTCTCCTTCCTCAATAGGATCACGGTCTATTACGGTGAAATCTGCAATCTTACCAGCACGAATGCTCCCGACCTCATCCTGCATACCTAGCACCGTTGCCGCATTAATCGTAATGGCACGCAGCGCATCCACCACCGAAACTGACTCTTCGATACCCGCAATGTTTCCCGCCGCATTCTGACGACTGCAAGCTATCCATGCGTTTTTTAGCGGGGTCGCTGGCGCCATGGGGAAATCCGAATGAAGCGCGACAGGAATATCATGCGCCAAAGAGGTCCCTAGCCTGGACATCGTGTAAGCCCGTTCAAAACCGACACTCTGTGTCGCATACTGTTCACTCAACTCAAACAGGTAATAAACGTTCGCAGAAATCATCGCACCCAATTTGCCAAGTCGCGCCACCTGTTCCGGGTTAGAAAAACCGAAATGTTCGATGGTATAGCCATGATTGAACCTGGGTTTCTCCCGTTGCATGTTCTCCAGCGTATCAATTGCGAGCTCCAGCCCAAGGTCACCGGTACAGTGAACATGGATCGCAAATTCCGCCTGCCAGTATTCACGGACAGTGGCTTCAAACTCCTCGGGTGTCATCAACCATTCACCATGATGGCCGTCCAGGTAACCGGGCTCTTGCAGCATCGCCAGTTCTGAGAAGAAAGCACCGTCAGTGAACACCTTGATGTGTTTACCGTGGCGGATTCGCGACGTATCACTTCCCTGAAGTTCATTGATGTGAGCCACGACTTCCTTGTGCCCACCTTTCAGGCGCGCCGTAGTTGCAGCATGAGGGACCCCTAACACTCTGAAAGGTACATTGGCCTGGTCGAGAACACTCACAGAAAGCGTCCTCTCGAACTCGTAATCAAACAACCCGACGGCGAGATCGCCAACAGTCGTGTTCCCGCCTAGATGCACAATCTGCTTCAGCCTGTGCAGGCCCGTCTGAATCCATTCGTCTGACATAATAAATCGATTAAGTTTCTGGATGGCATATCCCAGACCAACTTCATAAAAATGACCACGCTCAAAATCGATCTGTTGCTTTGCACCAACTTTATCGAAGGTGATCTCCAGCAAGTCAAGCATTGCAGAATTCAGATAAACCTCGTGGAACGACCGATGCCAAACGACCATCGGCCGCGTACTCGATATTTCGTCTAGGAGTTCTCGACTCATGTCACCATGCCAAGACGCGTGGTAACCCCACGTAAAAAAGGGTTCATCGCCCGCCATCTGTGATTCCAGCTCGACAATTCTTTGTCGATAACGCTGCTGATCCGGGCAAGCCGGGACAGTTTGCCAGGGCAGTTCCCATTCCAGCGCTGTGACAAAATGCATGGGTAGCAAGACAGCCGCCATGACGGGATGTAGATGCGGGTCAATCAGGCCCGGTAAGATAACCGCATCACCGAAATCCACGATTTCATGTTCATCACGCGCCAGCCAGGGTCCCAGGCTTTCCATAGACCCTACTTCAAGTATGCGGCCATCTCGCACAGCGACGGCCGTTCCATCCGGCCAGGAGGGATTCATCGTGATAATTTTTTTAGCCGTAAAGATTTTAATCGTCATTCGTTCCTACCCTTGCGTTAAACTGCCTTCTTGCCCTGTTCCAGATGACTTTTGTGACCGACTACGAAGACAAGAAAAAGAAATTCGATAGCATGATAACGCTCTACGGGCGAAAACCTGTACTCGAGATACTATTGGACCCAGACTCCAGTATTTTTAGGCTACACCTTTCAGCGTCGAATCAGCGGGGCGACACAATCACCCAAATCAGGAAACTCGCCGACAAAAGAAATATAGACATAGCGACACATCCCAAGGAAGCACTGTCACGCATCTCTAAAAATGCACGGCAGGACCAGGGCGTCGCTATCGATATAGCGCCGCCTAAATACCAGTCTGTCGACGAGATTTCTGATGGTGTGGGCCAACTACTGGCACTGGACGGGATTACAAACCCCCAAAACATGGGGATGATTATCCGCTCGGTTGCCGCATCACCAATGGATGGATTACTGCTACCCAAAAAGGGTTGCGCGAAAATTGACCCGCTGGTACATAAGGCAAGTGCCGGCACACTGATCAAATCGAGTATCTACCATTGTCCGACGATTGAATCCGGGCTCAAATCTCTTCGATCAAAGGGTTATCAACTCATTGGACTCGCGGGCGGCGTGGATCGCTTGCTGGGCGATATCGGAAATGCTGATGAAAAAATCGTCTTTGTGCTAGGCAATGAAACGACTGGCATCAGCGAACCCGTCCTGGCGCTGTGCGACGAACTGGTGTGCATCCCGCTTGAGTCGGGAGTTGAATCTATTAATGTTGCCATGGCGGCGACGCTGGTCGCTTTTCGCAAGACCTTCAATAGCACCTGATTCCAAAAGCGCTTATCCTCACGACATAAAAAGAGACGACATCATGAGTAATATTCCTAAGCACTGGGAAGTCCGGAAACTTGCTGGAGCCTTGGGCGCAGAAGTCTACGGGCCTGATATCAGTGATACCTCTCCCGTGGACATCGAAGCGATCAAGTCAATACTGCTTGAACACATGGTGATCTTTCTGCCTGATCAATCTCCTACAAAAGAAGCCCACATCCGTTTCGGCCGGCATTTCGGCGATCTTGAGGGACATCCGAATCTAAGTGTCGACACCGACCTCCCGCCAGAATTATTTCAGCTGCAGGCAAGTAAAGGCGGGGTCGCAGATGAATGGCATACCGATCTAACCTTTCAGGAACAGCCGGCACTGATGTCTATTTTGCACATGATCAAATGTCCTGAGACGGGCGGCGATACACTGTGGACCAGTCTTTACGCCGCTTACGATGAATTGTCAGATCCAATGAAGTCGATGTGTGATGGCCTAACAGCATTGCATGACGCCCTGCCTCACAACCGTCCCGAAGACATGACCATTCACCCGGTAGTTCGTGTGCACCCCGAAACAGGTAAGAAGGTCCTTTACGTTAACGAACACTTCACGCGCCGAATCGTGGAAATGAACGCGACTGAAAGCGAAGTAGTACTGAGTTATCTGACCCGGTGGGTCAGCAATCCCCGCTTTACGGTGCGCTATCACTGGCAGCCTGGAACCATCGGGATCTGGGATAACCGATGCACCCAGCACTTTGTGCTTAACGACTTTGAGGGTGAACGAATTATTCAGCGCGTAACAGTCGTCGGCGACCAGGTAGAAGGACACAGCGCACCGCTTTGGAAACCATGGGTTAGAGACGGAAGACTATCCGCTACCAGCCGTCATGATCGCCAGTTGTATATGTACCTAAAATCCAAAGACCGAATCGGTTAGCTTCTACCCCTTGATAAGAACAACGAATAGCATTCATGACCGGCCTTACTAGGGTTAGACTCGGCCTTTCATCGTTGGAGCCTGATTGTGACAAAACCACTGGATGACATTACCGTCATTGAAATTGACAACTGGATGGCCGCACCGAGCGCGGGTGCGATACTTGCTGACCTGGGCGCGAAAGTGATCAAAATTGAGCCCCTCTCAGGCGACCCCATGAGGGGCATGGGACGGCCTGCTAAGATCGAAGGGGACATCAAAGACTATGATTTCCAGTTCGACGTCGATAATCGGGGCAAACAATCCATCCAGCTGGACCTGACAAAAGATGATGCATTAGAGATCGTAAAGAAGCTCTGCGCAAAGTCTGAAATCTTCATGTGTAATTTACTCGCTAAACGACAAGAGAAGTTTGGCCTGGACCCAGTATCACTCAGCAAAGTGAATCCCAGAATCGTTCACGCTACCCTAACGGGATACGGCACACAGGGACCGGACGCATGGCGACCGGGATATGATGTGACGGCTTTTTTCGGACGTTCTGGTATGTACGACGCCATGCGGGAAGGCAGCGACGGCATTGTTCCAATGGCCAGAACCGCACAAGGCGATCACACCGCAGGACTGGCCATGACTGGCGCTATTTTGGCAGCACTAAGGCAGGCTGAGAAAACCGGTCAATACCAGGCTGTTGAAACATCACTCTTTGAGACCGCCGTCTGGACCCAGGCAACTGATTACTCGATTACCGCAGTTGATAGAGCGCCACTTCGCAAACGTGCAAGGGAAGAGCAGCTGTCAGCAACCGCAAACCGCTATCCGTGTGGCGACGGTTCGTGGATCGTATTTAACATGCCAGAGCCGTTCTGGTGGCCAAGGTTTGCCGCTGCACTGGGCAAACCAGAATGGAAGGACGATGAGCGCTTTATGGAAGGCCGGGATCGATACAGAAATATGACCACACTGGTACCAATGATCGATGAAGTACTCATGAGCAGGTCCCGGGATGAGTGGGGCGTGATCATGGATGAACACGGTATTATCTGGGCACCTGTGCTGGGATTACACGAAGTCGTGAGCGACCCACAGGCTGAAGCTATAAACCTGTTCCCCAGGATGGAACTGGAGGGGGTTGGCAGTTACCGAACGGTTCGTATCCCAATGAACTTCCATACATTAGATGCACTGCCATCAGTGCCGGCCCCAACGGCCGGACAACATACGCAAGAGGTGCTTTCCGGCTTGGGGTATTCCACACCTGAAATCACAGCTCTAGCAGCGCGCGGTGTATTGAAGTAGGCAGGAAGAAGGATATCTTTATGTGTCAGTTTTTTAAAATAGATATCTAGATTTCACTTTACTCTAAGGGAAAACCGTTGCGCGGGAATTAGGGGCTATTCCCAGCCCCTCAACCGCAGCAACAAAGACAACAGGCACAATGTATCTTGACCGGTAAGGTGATCAGGACGCCTTTAGATTATGCCCCCAGGTCTTCAATGACGGGATAATCCTAGACCCCATGCTGCTCGCGATATGCCCGCCAGTATTCAAATGAAGATGCTATGGCATCTCCCCGGCTTTGCACCGGCGCCTGAAACTCGTCGTGGGTCATAATGTAGAACACGTCATTCTGGACCGAATGCAAAACGATATCGCCTATCGCTGCTGGTTCCATGACATTCATTTCAACCGGCGCTGCGCCCTCCCTAGGGGTCATCGCAGGCTCTTTAGCGCCGCCAAACTGGTCAGGTCGATTGCGTTCCGAACTAGCGATACCGGTCGACACCATACCAGGGCACAAAACAGAAATGCCGATGTTATCGCCCGCCAGGTCGACCCGCATCGTCTCGGAAATACCCACGACTGCAAATTTGCTGGCCACGTAGATACCCAATCCAGGCATCCCGTAATGACCAGCGATAGACGCAGTGTTAACCACATGTCCGCCTTCACCCTGAGACTTAATGTCATCGATAAAAGTAACAATGCCGTTAATCACCCCGTCCAGGTTGACCTTCATCACCCAGTCCCAGTCCTTGTAGCTCATCTCTGCGATATTGCCGTTTAGCGCAACACCTGCATTGTTGCAGAGGACGTGTACTTTGCCAAAAGCATCAAGGGTTTGTTGTCGCGCGTCTGCCATCGCGTCACGATCAGTGACATCCACTTTTATGGTAATCACTTCAGAATTGGTGTCCGAAAATGCTTGTTTCGCGGCATCAAGGGCCGAGTCCTCAACATCTGCGATGGCGACTTTCATGCCAGCACCGGTAAATGAGTGCGCCATCGCCAAGCCTAGCCCTGACGCACCACCTGTAATAAACGCTACTTTCCCTGCGACATCCTTCATCTGAATCTCCCGTAATAGACTTTCAGTGTTCACCAACCCGGGCCACAAATAAACCTGAATTTAGCTTCAAAGGACCCGGCCCCATCAACGTAGATGTCTATTCATCAAAAAAAATGACCCACCAGCCAATTTTTATAAGGATTTACTGGCCAAACAGCCCCGCCAAACAGCCCCGACAAGTAGCCCCGACAAGCAGCCCCGACAAGCAGCCACGCCAACCAGCCCCGACAAGCAGCCACGCCAACCAGCCCGGCCAACCAGCCCCGACAAGCAGCCACTACCGAGAACCCACTGTTGGCATCAACCATCACAAATCTGCGACAATCGGGTTTCGCTCATGTACTGGAACTACAATGATTGAGACAGAAACCACCCTATTCGACGTTCGTGACCGATGTGCGTGGATAACCTTGAACCGACCAGAGGCGCTGAATTCACTAAACCCCGAACTGCGTTGGCAACTATCCCAGCACCTTGACCAAATCGAGGCCGATGAAGATATCTGGCTAACGGTCATTACGGGGGCTGGAAAGCGGGCGTTCTGTGCAGGTGCTGATCTAAAACAGCGCGCCCGTGAAACACAGGCCAGCCCCGAGCAGCAAAGCGAATGGCATAGGCTACAGTCAGAAACCAGACACATCATCGAGCGCTGGTATCACCCAAAACCGATCATCGCCATGGTCAATGGATTTGCTTTAGGCGGCGGGCTGGAGGTCGCCATGGCATGTGACATTATTATTGCTGCCGATCATTCGGAGTTCGGCCTCCCGGAACCAAGAAGGGGATTGATCGCGGGTTCCGCGGGTGTCCACAGGCTACCCAGACAAATAGGTCTTAAACCCGCGATGGGTTATATGCTGACAGGTCGGCATATGAGCGCCGAACGCGCTTACCAGCTGGGGCTTGTCAATGAAGTCGTCCCAGCGGACAAGTTGCAAGAAACGACTGAAGGTTACGTCAGGGATATCCTCAGCTGCGCGCCCCTATCTGTCAGGGCAACCAAGGAAGCAACGATGCGTGGGCTGGATTATTCACTGCCCACCGCCTACTACACGCCTTACGAGTCAGAACAGCTGCGCCAAAAGAGCGAAGACACGGTCGAGGGCCCTCGTGCATTCGCGGAAAAACGCGATCCTATTTGGAAGGGACGCTAGATCGATCTATTAGCGGGCTGATTAACTCACCCTGACAAGAAAAAAACAAAAAGCGGGAAGTTGCGTTCACATCAACCAATGACAAGGATCCGGCTGAATCCCTTGGGCCTTATATTAAGAGCTTTATCGACCTTTGAACGTCGGTTTTCGCTTCTCCAGAAACGCATTGATACCTTCAGTTTTATCTTCCGTCTGCACAAGCGCGCCCTGGGCGAATTTTTCCATCGCCAAGGCTGACGCCAGACTCCCCTCCATTCCCTGATGAACCATCGCCTTCATGAAGTGAGGCACAAACGGCGCAAAGCCAGCCAAATGGTTCGCCATACCTCGAACATGCCCCATTAGAGCCTCTGGCTCAACAATACGGGTTACCAGACCGATCTGTTGTGCGCGTTCAGCGTCAACGGACTGTCCCATCAACATCATCTCCATGGCCCAGCCTTTACCCACTAGACGGGGCAGACGCGCGGTTGCACCACCGCCGGGAATAATACCCAACTTACCCTCTGGCGTCGCAAAACGGCTGAGCGGTGTACACACCCTAAGATCACAACCGAGGGCAATCTCTAACCCCCCACCCATACAGATACCATCGATCATGGCGATGGTAGGAATCGGTAAACTCTCTAATTTGGCTGCGAGCCCCTGCACAATGGGCTCCATCGCTTTTCGTAGATCCCTGTTAGCGACCTCGTTCAAATCAGATCCTGAAGCAAACGCACGCCCACCGGCACCGGTAATGCCAATGACGCGGACACTTTCATCAGCGGCCGCTGTATCAACCGCGTGGTGCAGTTCAGCCAGCGTCGCGAGCGAAATAGCATTGTGCTTCTCTGGTCGATTAATCGTGATCAACGCCAGGGGCGGGTCGATCTCGAGCAGTATATTTTCCAGGTTCATAGCGGTTAAAGTGATAAATTCAGAGGACGGCGAGGATACCTGATTAAGCCCATAAAACGTAGACCATCGCCATGAACAGCCTTCATTCAGGCCACTGATGGTGTCGATGGTGGTGCGTCGATGGTGCTGTGTTGATGGTGCTGTGTTGATGGTGCATCGACACTCTCGTCGAAGCGAAAGCAAGATAATGACCTCGGACCCGCCGATGGAAGCTAATTAAAGGTTGCCAGCCGCTCAAAAAACCAAAACGTTGCGAGGACACCGACGACATAACCACTCAATCGCTGGGTCGCGGGGCCCGATAGATCAAACTTACCGGCAATGGTTTTTTGAAGAATCCAGACAAGTACGATTAATGCAACAATAAACAGCAATTGCCCGGCCTCAACGCCAACGTTAAAGGCAAACAACGCCATCAGTGTATCGTTCATCGGCAGGCCGATTTCTTTCAGCACACTCGCAAACCCAAAGCCATGTAATAGCCCAAAAACTGAACTAACAGCGACAGGATAACGCCAACTTAACGATGCCCGGTTCTGCCGAGCGAGCTCCGCGGCGACAAAGATGATGCTGAGTGCAATCAATGCTTCTGTCGGCGCTATCGCAGGCGTGACGACACCCAACGCAGCGAGCCCCAGCGTTATTGAATGCGCAATCGTAAAACCTGTCACCGCCAGCAGGATTCTTTTAAAGGTGAACGCTAACCAGATAACGCACAGTAGAAATAGCAGATGGTCGTAGCCACCCAGAATATGCTCAACGCCCAGCTTCGCGTACTCTGAAAACAGACTGTTGTCATTGATCGACCGCGGAATCTTGATCAGCGTCACACCAGGACCAGCGTGCAAGAACCTCGATGGAAACCCGCTTCGTTCAACACGCACAATACTAGACAACGAAGGGTTGGTCCGCGGGAAATACAAGCCTATCTGTAGTGAAACCTCCCTGTCTAAACACGCGTAAATACGCTTCCCAAGGAACCCTGTCGTGACGGACAGTTCCTTTTTTTCGTCACAAGGCCCCTCCAGATAAATAGCCGGTAGATTCAGGGGCTCGACGGTAGAGGGGATGCGCCACGCAAGCTCATATTCAGTATCGGAAAGTTGGTTGACCTCAAGATAAACCGGCCTGCCGTCATGGCTACTGGCTACACCGACTTGAAAAAATAGTAGAAAAGCAATAAGGATACGAGTCATCAGGACATTTAGCGTTCGGAAACGCCCTCAAATTCTGGACTGATCCTAACCTCAAAGCCACCGATAAGCTGATCGATCGCCTGCTGTTTCCGTTCAACTTCACGGCGACGCTGGAGTTCATTCGCCAACTGATCACGGACCTCTTCCAGGGCAGGAATCCTGGCCGCCTCGGCACGCGTTAACAGCACCAGGTGCAAACCAAACTCCGAACGAATCGGTCCTTGCCAGCGCTCCTTATGCGGGACAAGGCTAAAGACCGCCTGCGCCATCGCCGCCCCAAAATGACTCGCGATTTCTTCCTTAGTGCGTTCGACATAATTGAGCTGGTAGGGGAACCTTTCTCCATAGCTCGGCGCTTGATCAAATCGAACCCGGTTATTCATCAAGACACCAAGCGTTTCCTGCGCCAGCTCATCCACCGCTTTGCCATGCCGATCATCGCTAAAAAACACATGCGTGAATGTCACCGCAGCAGGCACTTTGTAGTCTTCACGGTGCTCCCCGAAGTAAACCTCAAGTTCGCTGGTTGTCAGTGATGTGATCGCTGGCGTTGTCCCCTCGGCGAGAAACTCCATCTTCTGAACCATACGCCGCTTGATGACATAATCATCCTTGGCCATGCCATACGCCATCGCCTGGCGATACAACGCTTCCTCCTGAATATATTGGGCAATAATGTCGGCTAGCGCGTTGGGCGACAGACTATCTAGCTTCTCATCGGCATTGTCCGTAAATGACTGAGTGCGGAACTGAATGAATCGCGTGAGCGAATCACGATCGACGCTAATCACTCGACTATTGACGTTATCGTCAGGGTTTAGCCAACCGTAAGAAAGATAAAGCCCTAAACCCAAGACCAGAAAATAACTGATTGGCTCGTGTAATATCGCACGAACCCATCTCGCTAATGTCACGGCGTGTACCAGATAGGCGAAGTGTAAGCGCGATCCTGAATACTCGCGGGCGCTTCTTCAGGAATCTCGACGTCGAAATATGCCGCATCGTAAGTCGTCCAACGAGGCACCGGGATTTCGAGCACTCTCACGTAATAAAACGCCCGTTCTTTCCGATCAAAATCCGGGTCCTGCCACACCGTCGCAAGACTGGCGGTACCAATAGTGTTCTTGTAGGTGGCATTTTCTGCGTCGACGGTGTTACCCACCGCGGGCAACTTACCCGTGTCAGGGTCGATCTTGCGATGACCGGACCAGGCAACATCGTAGACTTTCTCATGAAGCTCACCGGTCTTGTCAAGCCAACCTTTTACGACCTGCGCTCTGTCAAGATTTGCGCCATCCGGATCCTTGACGGCTGCAATCATGAACGACGGCGCAGTGTTCTTCGGCGCTTCAGTCAAATCGCCACCCATCGGAACACCAGCCCCGTATCCGCGGTCAAGATAATTTGGGCTGTAGATATCCTCTTCCTCAAAGGTCCACCCGCCAAAGAATCGAACCTCTATTCTTGAGCCTGTCGTTGCGTAGACTTCTCGCCGTTTCATCGCGTCAAAAATTGCTTCCCTGGTGTTTTCTCTGGCCCAGACAGCAGCATAGCCAGAGGAAACAATACGCCAGTTCTTCCACAATTGATCGGCGGCCATCGCGTTTTCCATACGCTCTGGCCCCGGTTCTGATTCAGGAAATTTACCGAAGAAGTTGTCTTCTTCGGTCGTCGTAATAGTATTGTGTCCGTCTGTACTGGCGATCAGACCAACCTTGAAGGGGTTAACCCCCAGAGCATTTTCGTATTCCAACCCCAGCTTTAAAGCACCGCGGGCGTACTCGTGTTTTAACATCCAATCTTCTTTCGCCTGGGTACGACCAATGTTATCCCAGTCCCAAGTCTCAAAATCTGCAAACTCATCATCCGGGGACAGCGTAGGGTGTGCTTCACCATCGCCCTTCACCTGAGAAACCTCATAAATTGGCTCCCATCTAGCTCTTAGCTCAGCATAGGCCCGATTGATTTTCTTACCATCGACGGAAACACTGGGGAACATCATGCCATTGGAAATATTGCCGTTGTGCGCAATCGCCATGACCTCTCCTCCGGTAGTTTCCTCATAACTTGCTAACGCTTTCCAGAGTTCACGTGGGTCCAGGGAGTCCTGACCTGAAAAAGGTGGCAGTTGTGCCGTCTTGTCTGCGCCGTCTTTATAAACCACAACACGATGCAGATTATTGCCTTCAATCATTGAGGTCCACTCGTAGCCAGTGAACGCCGTAAACTTGCCGGGCTTATTGTGTTCATCTGCCGTGATGGCGACATCTTCCCAGATGAGTCGACGAACTTTTTCAGGAAACGAGTAATTGTTTTCCGGGTCGGACATGCTGGCGGTAAACGCGCCAATCAATTTCGTTGGGTTTCCTTCTGCCAGATAACCCTGCCACTGCTTTCCAGCGGCAGTACCTGTCACAAGCGGGTCACCGACATTAAACCGATAGAAGCCAGCCAGATATTCGGCATGATCTGAAACAACAAGAAAATCCAGCGGACGACGGAGTTGCACTCGCATGCCGTTATGAGCGATCAGTTCCTGACCCTGAGCAAAACGAAAGGCATCAGCGGGCGTCAAATTCATGTTACCCAGTGAATAGGCATCCGCTGAATTACGCGTATGCAAGTGCGTATCACCCCAGTAGACGTTTTTTGGGTAATCCGCATCAACGGGAACAGAATATGGCTTCTCGTCAGACTGGGCCGCTAGAGCGTAGGAGCTTGCGCAGAACAATAGAATCAAATTTCTGACATTCATCATAAGACGGTTTACCTTTTGAAGTTAGGGGGTGTACCAAATGGGTGAAGTGTACGCACGGTCCTGAATAGACACCGGTGCACCTTCAGGAATTTCCACGTCAAAGTATGCAGCATCGATAGTTGTCCAGCGTGGCCTGGGTATTTCCAGAACCCGCACATAATAGAACGCTCGGGTATCGGCGTTGAAATCAGGGTCTTGCCACACCGTGGCGAGTTGAGTTGCGCCAATACTGTTATTAAA